>Ga0207952_1000147_pt1 | contig 70723 bp, 78 predicted proteins | sample SubbioR12Aug_8Ca_FD_184831 | JGI IMG/M metagenome (GOLD analysis project Ga0207952, IMG submission 184831) | Serpentinite rock and fluid subsurface biosphere microbial communities from McLaughlin Reserve, California, USA - CR12Aug_8Ca (SPAdes) | ecosystem: Environmental > Terrestrial > Deep...
AGTTTTGATATTTAAACCAGTCACGCTCAATTACTAAATTCCATACGGGGCCAAGTAGGCAATGCATTATATACCATTTTAGAAAAGTTGCCAATGTAAGCATGGCATTAATTCAGATTTCCAATCAATCAAGTAAAAGTCTAGGCAAAAAATCTACTATTAGATTCACTCAAAGCATATGTCCTGACTGTAACATGATATTAGATGCCGAAGTCTTTGAGCGAGACGACAAGGTCTACATGTCAAAGATTTGTCCTACTCACGGTGAATGTGAGGAATTATACTTTGGTTCATATCAAATGTACAAGAAATTCAGTACCTATTGGGTAGATGGTAAAGGTGCTCATGCTCCAAACGTAATGATTGACAAATGTTCATGTCCAAATAACTGCGGATTATGCTCAAATCACTTATCTCATAGTGGATTGGCAAACATGATTGTAACTAACAGATGTGATTTGACATGCTGGTATTGCTTCTTTTATGTAAAGAAAGGCCTTGAAGGTGCTTACATGTATGAACCAGATCATACACAAGTAAGAGGAATGATGAAGACTCTAAAGGCTGAAAGACCAATTCCAGGTAATTCTATTCAGATTACTGGCGGTGAGCCAATGCTTAGAGAAGACATTGCTGATGTTATTAAAATAATGAAAGAAGAAGGTGTTGATCATGTTCAGATGAATACAAACGGTATCAGACATGCCATGGATCCAGAAGCTGCAAGAGAAGTCAGACTGGCTGGATGTAACAACTTGTATCTCTCTTTTGATGGTGTTACTGCCAGAACAAATCCAAAGAATCACTGGGAGATTCCATATGCCCTTGATAGCTGCAGAAAAACAGGTACTACAGTAGTATTTGTCCCAACTGTAATCAAATCAATTAATGACCACGAATTAGGTGGAATTATTAGATATGCACAAAAGAACATGGATGTAGTTCACGCTGTTAACTTCCAACCTGTATCACTAACTGGTAGAATGGGTAAAGGGGAACGTGAAAAATATAGAATTACAGTTCCAGATTGTATTCAAAGAATTGAAGAGCAAACAAATGGTGAGGTAACTGTTGATGACTGGTTCCCAGTACCAAGTTGTATGCCACTAACTAACGTAATTGAAGCATTTTCTAGTAAACCAAAATATGAATTATCAATTCATTTTGCTTGTGGTGCGGGAACATACATCTTTGAAGATGCAGAAACAAAGAAATTTGTTCCATTAACTAAATTCTGTGACATTCAAGGAATGCTTGAACTATTTGAAGACAAAGCAGAAGAGATTCGTTCTGGTAAAAACAAATACTTTACAATGCTTGAAGTTGTAAGAAAACTAAAGGGCTTTGTTGATACAAAGAAGCAACCCGCAGGATTAGATTTGGCAAAGATGTTTGGCAATATTTTGATGAAGAGATCATTTGAATCAATTGGTTCATGGCATGTCAAAGGATTATTCCTAGGCATGATGCACTTCCAAGACAAATACAACGAAGACTTGGAAAGACTCCAAAGATGTGATATTCATTACTTAACTCCAGACCTTAGAATTGTTCCATTTTGCGCATTTAATGTAATCCCAGAATGGTACAGAGATAGAATTCAAAAGAAATACTCTATTACCGTAGAAGAATGGGAACAGAGAGAAGGTGTCAAACTAGAAGATGGTCTATATCGTGGTCTAATGAGACGTGGAGCAGGTGATGAACTTGCTGCTGGCTGTGCAAAGAGTCAGATGTTCCACGATGCCGCTCAGGCAACAATGTGATAATTTTAGAAAAAAATTTAATTTTACAAAATTTTAATATCTAAAGCAAAAAATGTTTATTAATTAAAATAATAATTTTCAACAATGACTATTTTATTACACAAATCAAAAAAATATTTCCAATCATTAAGATCATTATTTATAAAATTTGATCCAAATACATTTTGGAATATTCGTGGAAAATCACTATACGAAAATAATCCATATTCAAATAAAGAATACAAAGAACAAGAACAATTAATCATATCTTATCTAAAAAATTTAAATTTTTCATCTGTTCTTGAAGTAGGTTGTGGTTATGGAAGAATAACTAAACTACTAAAACAAAATTTTCAAATCCAAAATTATCTTGCTACAGATCTATCTTCAGATTTAATAAAAACTGCATCTGCATATAACAAAGAATTTCAAGATATTGAATTTAGGCAGAGTACCATACAAGATTTAGAACTAGATGAAAAATTTGATTTAGTAATTTGTACTGAAGTACTACAACATGTATTACCAAAGGATATTGATTCAGTTGCTCAAAAATTAGTTAATCTATCTAACAAACATATTATTAATGTGGATTCATCTTTTGATAAAATTCCAGAATATCTAGCTAAACATAATTTTGCTCATAATTATAACAAGATTTATTCTAGATGTCATGGTATTAAAGATATTACTGAAAAAAAATTTGGAGTGCTGAATCACTCATTATTTCATGCTCAAAAATAAAGATTTTTTAGAATCAATAGTAATTAATACAAAAAAAATCTTTAGATTAAATATCTCTCAAAAATACTATTGATATATTTCAACTATACAGAATCAGATGCTCTTGATGTTGTTCAGGTAATAATGTGGAATTTAATTTTTTAATTTTTTAATTTTATTAACTAAATCAATTCCATTACACATTATCACATCCTCTTGTGATGACAGAAATTCTAAAATTTTTGGATACATTCTACCTCCAATCATTTTTAGAACATTATCGTGCCATAGAAGTGAAATGATATTAAATTCAGGATTAGTTTCTCTTGAGTATTTCAAAACATCATTAATAACTGAAATTATTTTATCTTCTTTAATTTTCATATATGTGAAAAGATATGCATCCATAATAGTAATTGGAAATTCAATAATTCCATCTTGAATGTAATATCCAATATCATCATTATAATGATCTTTTGTCTTTTTGATCGAAGTATCATAAAGAAATCCCAAACTATTCAATTTTCCTTGTAATTGCTCATTAGTTTTTAAAAAATGTACTCTATTTCCTAAAATTTTATTATGTGATATATCTTCAATAATGTTTTTTTCATTACGAATTCTTTCTATATTATTCACTGAGGATGGATCCAAATGTAATCCAATTTCCCAACCTTCTTTACTTAAGGTGTTGATTTCATTTTCATAATCAAAAATATTACCATTTTCATATACTGTTCTAAAAAAGAATGTGGATTTAGTCCCAAATTTCTCTTCAATTTCCATAAACTCAGGAAAATTATAATACATTTTTTCTAAAGGTGTTTTTTCAAATAATTGTGGATCAAATCTTTCTCTTCTTTCCAAAATATGATTTGATTGAGGACCTTGCTTTCTCCAATCTACATCATGACTTAGAAAAACGTATTGCAATTTTCAAAAATCCAATTCGTCACTTTTGCCTGATAACTGAATTGTCTTTGCTGAATACACTTCTTTTTCTTTTGTACTTCGCAAGATTACTGCACCAGCACCTACAAGACATTCCCTTTCCAGTCTAATTCTGTTTCTTATTGTACAATTTATTCCTAAATAACAATTAGGTTCTATTGTAACATGTCCAGCTATAATTACTTGTGATGTAATGTAACAATGATCTTTGATTATAGAGTGATGACTAATTACATTATTGTTTTCAATTATCACATCATTTCCAATTTTTACGTTTGGTCTAATTATGTTATTTTCTAAAATTATACAATTTTCTCCAATTTCAAATTCCTCCCAAATGTAATTTGATGGATGAATAAAATTTTCTAATTTATATCCTTTTTTCTTTACTTCATGAAATATTTTTTCTCTTTTTTTATTCATCTTAGAAAAACCAATACAAATTAACATTGAAACGTCATTAGAAGAATAATGCTTCTCTATGTCTTCAAATGGAATTATTGGTTTTTCAAATAATTTGCTCTCTTTTATGAATTCTTTATGAACTGTAAATGCCACAACTTGGAATTTACTAAATTTTTTTAAATATAAAAAAATCTCCTGAGCAAATTCACCAGTGCCAAAAATTATGATTTTATTTTTAGACAATCAGTTTTATTAAATAAATTTAGTATTAATTTTATCCGTTTTTATAGGTAGTAACCCACCTTACCATCCTATCCATTCCAAACATACCGTCCCAAGGCGAATCAAACAAACTCATATTGCCTACATTTGGACACCTATCTCCAGCTAAAAGTGTTAATTTATCTATAACTTCAAATCTTTTTTTTTGATCCATGACTATAGCTATAGTTTGAATCTTTCGTGATGAATTTTCCTTCAGTAGTTTTTCTTTATCTAATTTTCTTACATGAATTACTCTGGAAAATGTTGGTTTTGCAAGATTACTTTTATTTGATGAAATAACTGTCCACTCAGTTCCTTTAGAAGATATAACATTTCCTTCTATTGTATACTCTGTTCTAACATCAAGGATTTCTAATGCTTTTTTTGAATCTATTTCTTTTTTTGGGATAAGAATTCTATTTACATCATCTAATGATTTTGCAATCTTTTTTGTAAAATCATCTATAATTTCACTATTGTCTGATTCCACTAATATTGTATGTGGTGATGAACATGCATATTGATCAAACATACTTATATCGATAGCAATACGTTGAGCTATTTTTTCTGAATTTTGTAGTAATGATTGTTCATCAACTATTGCGTATGAGTATTTTGGACCATAAATAATATCTTCAGTAAATGGTGATTTTGGGAGCGCCATAATTGAGTTAACAGCTTCTTCTCCACCCCATGCAATTCTTACATCAGCATTTTTTGATAGTAATTCTTGATTAAAGTGATCATTTCGATCTACATAAATAATTTCTATACATTTTAACAAATCCATCCCAGAAATCTTTTCAGTCATAATTTCTTTCATACTTTCAATTAATTTTAATAATAACTCAAATTTTGCTGGTGCTTTAATTATTGAAACATTTTTTGTAATAAGTGCCTGAATAACTGAAAACACTCCTAGAATGTCTACATTTCCTGCTATCCAATGTACTATAATTCCTCGTGGTTGTGCATGAAACATTAATTCAGGATCTGATAAATCCACAAATTTCTCAAGAACACTTCTATTTCCCCGTAATGCGATATCTAGTTTAACTCCAAGATTATCTTTAGATAAAAATGAGATCAAATGCTTTGAATTAATTCCAATTTCTTTGGAAAACTTTTCTGCCCAATAATGCCCTAATTTATCAAAGAATTCTAAAAGATCATCAATTTGTTGTGAATGTAACCATAATCTTTGATTATTTACATTATCTATGATTTTCTGAATAGATTCAGTTTCTTGATTTGATACTTTACATTCTGAAAATAAAATTTTAGCCAATAGTATCTCCACAACCTTTCAAATCTGCTGATTCTGAACGCTTATCAAATCTAAAATATTTCCCTTTTCTTCCACATGGACAATCGTCAATTCCTTCTAAATGTCCAAAATCATCTGAAAGAATTGAAATTCCAGGATAACTATGTGGGATTGGAGATATTAGTTGAATAAGACCTGATTTTCCTTTCTCTTCGTTTTCAAGTGTTAATGGATTTCTAATTATTATTTCAGAATATATTGGTACGTGTTTGTTTCCAAATTCACAATCTGGATAAATAGTACCCAATTGTTCAGTCATTCCATAAATATCTATTATATTACTTTTCTCTGTATTAAAAAATTCACAAATTTCTTGATAGAACTCACTACGTGATATATTGAGCTCTGATAATCTCTTCCATCCTCCCAAATGCAAAATATATGGTGACTTTAATTTTAATAAATTATTCTTGACTTCTTGATTCTCTTTGTTTTCTTTAATAATTTTATAAATTAACCAAGTAAATCCAAAAATACAATATTGATTTAAACTATTAATTTGCTGTAATTCTAAATTATTTATTGTTAATTCTTTATTTAATACAAATTTTATTGATTTCATAAATGGTAGGAATCCTCTGATAGCTGATGCACGTGATTTGACTTCATCTGATGATGAAACTATTTCTTTAGTGTCTAGAATTAGAAAATCTAATTTTTCATTAAGAAAATCAGACATTATTGAAACAAGTGCTTTTGTTTGACACTCTGATGTAATTCTATCTAAAAATATTTTTGATGGAGTATTACTAGTTGTAGCACTTGAAAAAATTGTTTTAAATATATTTTCTTTTGGTATTGATATAAGTTCAAATTTTTTAAATATTGATACAGGTAAATATGGAATTTCTTCTAACTGATATTTTTTTCCAAGATCAAATTTCTGATTTTGACAAATTTTTCTAAATTCAATTGAATTATTATAATGATATATTAATGCCTCTTGCATCGCATCAGCAAAAATTCTATTTTTCTCTTCCTGAATAACCTGAAATGGTTTTAATTTGAGTAGTTGAGAAATTTTAGTCTCACTCTCAACCGTTTCCATTATTCTTTTCTTGAAGCATGAACCTAATTACTTTACCATGTTCTGTTCGTGGAAAATCAGGCACAAATTCTACTTCCATAGGTACTTTGAATCGCTCCAAATTTTGTTTACAATGAGCAATTATCTCAGATGAGTCTATTTCTCTATTCTCAACTTTTTTCACAAATATTTTTACTACATGTCCAAATAATTGATGTTCCACTCCTATAGCTATTGCATCCTCAATAGAGTCTAATGTTTTAACAACATTTTCAATTTCTTCTGGATTGATTTTCTCTCCACCTACATTAATGATGTAATCTTTACGTCCAGTCAAATACAAAAATCCATCTATATCTAAATATCCAAGATCACCTGTCTTTAACCAGCCATTAGAAAATTTATCTCCAAAATTATTATTCCAATAATTTTCTATGACATTTTTTCCTTTTATCATTATTTCTCCTATTTTTGAATTATTTTTTTCATTTAAAATTTTAATTTTTATACCCGGAGCAAATTTTCCAACTGATTCTTCTCTATTCTTATTTTCATTGAAAATCATAAATGTTGATCTAGATGCTTCAGTTAATCCATAATAAGTAGCAAATTTTGTATTTGGTAATAGTTGTAAAATTTTATGAATTGTATCCTTCGGAACCTTAGTACTATTTGTAATTATTAATCTCAATCCACTACATTTATCTGCAAATTTTTCTGGAAAATTATTTACAAGTGACGTAAGTGTTGCTGGAACAGCAGCAAACGTAGTGGCATTGTTTTCCTTTATTGAATCGAGAATATTTAAAATATTTATTGTATTTTTATGTAAAATTAAAGTTGAACCATCATAGAGAGATGTATGTAGACATCCTAATCCAAAAGAATGAGATAATGATAATGGAACAACATCTATGTCTGAATTACTATATTCTAAAACATTAACAATGTTTTGTGTTGTAAACATTATGTTTGAATGTTTAATTGGTACTCCTTTTGGTGATGAAGTTGTGCCTGAAGTATAGATTAACGATGCAATATCTGAGGTATAATTTTCTTTATGATTGGAATTCTGTTTTTGAAATTCATAATAGTCTATAAAACTAACATCATTTTTTATATCTTTGAATTCATCTATGAATTTATTTAAAGATAAAATACATTTTGGATTACATGATTTAATCTGATTTAAAAGATTTTTTTTATTAATTGATGGTGAAATTATATGAGCAATTTTACCTGATTTAATTATTGCTAAATACGATATTATGAATTCTATAGAATTATCAAACATAATAGATATGACTGATTTTTTAGGATATTGGCTTAAAATTAAACATAGTTTGTTTACTCTATCATATGTATCCTCAAAAGATAAACTTTCAGATTCTGTTTTAATGAAAATCTTTTTTGGTAAATGTTGTTTGTGTATTTCTAAATAATCTGTAATAGTTCTCATATTCGTGATTGAACTAATTTTGATAAATCTAATGCAGTCCTTATTGAAAGAGAATCTTCTGGTGAAATCTTAATGTTGAATTTCGTTTCTGTTGAAGTCATTAATTCTAAATGTGCAAATGAATCCCAGTTAGAATAGTCTTCTTGTTTTGCATTCCAATCAAAATTTTTATCGTTTAAATTTGTGAAAACATTAAAAAATATTTTCTTTATCTCATTTTCTATTTCCAACGTATAATTGAATTTGGTGGAGTATAAATAAATCTGTATGTTGATTTAATTATTGATAGAAAAATTTGGTATGGGAATTGATATTATAGATGTTAATAGATTTTCTTCAAAAATATATTCTAAAAATAAGCAATTTTATACTAAAATTTTTACCAAAAATGAAATTAATTACTGTATTAAATTCAAAAATCCTTATATCCATTTTGCTGGAAAATTTGCATTAAAAGAGGCTGTAATTAAAGCATTAAATAAAAAAATTAATCTATTGGACATTGAAACATTCCACAAAAACAAAGCTCCTTATGTAAAATTGAAAAATTACAATAATTTTTCAATTTCCTCAATTAGTCATGAAAAAAATATTGCAGTTGCAATATTTTTAATAGATTTTTCTTAATATGTTAAGAATAATATTTTTCTATAATTCACTATGAATTATTGCATTATTATTTATTGTTATTATTCAAGTGAAATTTATTATATGTACTAATTTTATTAACACACAGCAGACCTTAAATTATCTCTAATTAATTTCGATTTGTGAAAATCCTGATAATTTCTCCCACTCAATCTGGTATAGGGGGAGTAGCTCAGCACGTTTTTGGTTTTTCTAATTATCTAAGGAAAAATGGTCATCATGTAGATATTATTTCATCTGAAAATACATTTACAATTCCAGTTAGAAGATTGAGGAATCCAAGTTTTATGGTTTCATCTTTTTTAAAAACAAAATTTGCAAAGAAATATGATATTGTACATGCTCAAAATATTATATCCGCACCAGCTATGAAAAATATATCTGGAAAAAAAATTCTATCTTTACAAGGACAATTTTCTGAACAAATTTCATTATTACATGGAAATACTATGGGAAAATTATCTATAAAACTAGAAAGAAAAGCCTTAACATGGGCAGATGCCATCACAGTTCCTTCAAAGGAAATGTATGAAGAATATACAAAAAAAGAATTCAAAGTTTTTTATGTTCCAAATGCCATAGATATTTCATCATTTCCAAAAGAAAAAGACAGGAGATATGATAAACAAATTTTATATGCCGGCAGACTATCTGAAGAAAAAGGAATTTTAGATTTATTGTCAATCTCCGAGAAATTGCCAAAAGATATACATCTAATAATTGCAGGTTCTGGTCCGGAAGAAACTCAAGTTAGAGAGACTGTTAAAAAATATTCTAATGTTCATTATTTAGGATACCAATCTAAAGAAAATACGATTAAGTTAATTCGTGGTTCTGATATTCTAATTCAACCTTCTATAATGGAAGGTGGAACAAGTTCTACTCTTCTTGAAGCCATGGCTTGTAAAACACCAATAATTTCAACCCTTGTTGGAGGCAACAAAGAAACTATGATTCATATGAAATCTGCTTATATTGTAAAACCTAAGAACCCCTCTGAAATAATTAATGCAATCGAGTATTTGTTTTCAAATACTGATAATAGAAAGTTGCTCTCAAACAATGCATTTGAGATTGTAAAAAATTATGACTGGGATTACGTAGGACCGAAATACATCGATATTTATCAAAAAGTTTTAGCCTAGTTTTACCACTCACATTTTTATACTAAATTTAAGATTTAATAGATGAAAACCTTGAAAATTAGTTTAGTTAGAGCTCGTTATCCGAGTGTTTGGGAACCTACAAATCTAATGTATGTCTCTTCTTTTATTAAAGATAGATATCATGGAGATCTTGAAGTAAAGATTTTAGATGGTTTTTTTGATTCTGATGAACAAATACTAGATCAAATATCTAATTCAGATTTCGTTGGTCTTAGTGGTACTACACCACAAGTTCCACATATACAACAACTAAGTAAATTAATCAAAAAAGAATATCCAACTATTAAGACAATTGCTGGCGGTTATGGTCCATCACTTCAGCCATTCAAATTTATCAATGACTCCACAATTGACTATCTTGTAGTAGGTGAGGGAGAACAATCAATGCTGGATATTATAAGCGGTAATGCTTCTCAAAAATTAGTTAGTAACATACCAATTGCAGATGTTGATACTATTCCCAACCCTGATAGAGATTCAATTGATTTGAATAGATACATTGCAATTGCAGAAAAAGATGAAGGAAGACGAGTAACTTCAATCATGAGTGAGAGAGGCTGTGCTTTTGGTTGCACGTTTTGTGCAGAAGGACAATTTGGTACAATTTGGAGAAAAGCAGATCTCAAAAATAACAGTCTTGAATATGAAAGGGCTGTTCGTCTACGTGGAAGAAACGCAAAGTTAGTTGTAGAAGAAATGATTGAAGTACGAGATCGATTTAATATTACATTTTTTAAAATGAATGATGCTGAAACAAATCCCTCTCGTGCACATTTCCTCAATATATGCAAAGAAATGGTAAAGCAAAATCTAGATACTCCATGGGGATGTAATATGAGATGTGACAAAGTAGATGAGGAAATATGTCAATGGGCTGTAAAAGCTAGATGTGAGGAGTTTTGGATGGGTCTGGAATCAGGCTCTCCTGAAATACACCGTGACATCAATAAAGGAACGACAGTTGACATGATTAAAAAAGCATTTGCAGTATCAAAGAAATTTGGAATAAAGAGAAGAACATACGCGTTATTGGGGACTCCGTTGGAATCGTACCAAACAATAAAAGAAACAGAAAAATTAATTGATGAGGTAGAACCTGAAATTATAGGATTTTCTATTCTTGCACCATATCCTGGTACTGCATACTGGAAACCTGAATACGATGAACTTGATTGGTCGCAGATTGACGAGTTTTCAAATATTCATTGGAGCTCAAACAATCTCTCTAACAAAGAACTACGCACGGAGCAATCAAGACTGATAGAGAAATATTCTGATAAACTGGCCCCGATAATTAGAAAGAAGCAAAAACTGGGAATGGGCGGCTCTCAAACACTTGACTCTATTATGGGTGCAATGTGACAAAAATAACGCTTAAGAAAAGGACTGAAAAAATCTCATCATGCTCAAACGATTTGGAAGCGAAGAAATCTCTGCAGTAATAAGTTCAATAAATAAGTCCTCTCTTCTTTCTGGATATACAAATAAATTCTTGGGCGGAGAAACACTTCAGAAATTTGAAAAAGAATTTGCAAGATTTCATAACTGTAAATATGGTATATCAGTAAATTCTGGAACCAGTGCACTATTTGTATCTCAGCTAGCTGCAGGAGTAAAAGACCACAAAGTTGCAGTACCTGCAATTACGTTTACTGCAACAGTATCGCAAATTATTGCTGTTGGTGGCATCCCTAATTTCACAGATATAGATGCTAAATCATATTGTATGGATTTTGATTTTAAAACTAAAACGAAATTTGCTATTCCGGTGCACCTTTTAGGTCATCCATGTAGTTTTGATATGATAAAAAAAATGAAAGAAATTGGAATGTTTGTTATTGAAGATTGTGCTCAAGCAATGGGTGCAAAAGAAAAAAATAAGATTGTAGGAAGTATGGGAGATTGCGGAATTTTTAGTTTTCAGGAAACTAAACATATCACAACATTAGGTGAAGGTGGAATGATAGTTACAAACAATGAAGAATTTGCAGAAAAATGTCGTAGTATTAGAAATCACGGTGAATATTATAAAAATGAAAATTTTATTGGATTTAATTTCAGATTAACTGAAACACAAGCTGCATTTGGAATGGCTCAACTCAAACGTTTACCAAATATATTGAAAAGTTTTTGTAATAACGCAAATTTTATTATGAAAAACTTGCCGGAAATAATAATACCTCCAACAATCCCAGAAAAAATTGATCATTCCTTTTTAATTTTAGGTTGTAAATTTGATAAAAAGAAAGCAGAAATTTCTAGAGAAAAATTTCTAGAACAACTCACAAAAAATAGAAAAAAATTTCTCGTTAATGAACAAAAATCTGATATAAAAGGATTAAATTTTAAACCTGGTAAAATCATCAGTGCAGGTTATAGAACACCTCAATACAACATCCCATTTTATAAAAAATTTAAACCCAAAAAAAGGGCTCTAAATGCTGAAGATTTTGTTAAAACTAGTTTTTTCATGGATATTCACAGATGGAGATCCAAATCAGAAATTAATGAAGAATTAGATATTTTGAACAAGACATTTCATCAAATAAAACGCTAAAGCAAAAGTAATTAATTCATTAAAAAAACAGTATTTTGATTAGAAATGTCAATTCTTACCGGAAAATCAATTCTTGTTACTGGTGGAACTGGTTCTATTGGCACTGCTATTGTCAAAAAAGCAATTCAAGATAAGGCAAGATTCATTCGTGTATTTAGTAATGACGAAAATGGATTATATGAAATGGAATCCATATATGGGAATAGTAAAAATTTAGATTTTGTTATTGGGGATATCAGTAATGCAGAAATAGTTTCAGAAATAGTTAAAGGAATTGATATTGTTTTCCATGCAGCAGCTTTAAAACATGTAGATCGATGCGAATTAAATCCTTTAGAAGCAATCAATGTAAATATTATTGGAACAAAAAATATTGCAAAATCAGCATTAGATCAAAACGTAAAAAAATTAATTCTAATCAGTACTGATAAAGCAGTAAATCCAATTGGTGTAATGGGTGCAACCAAACTATTAGGTGAAAAATTACTTTCTGCAAATACCGTAAAAAATAAATCTACTATCTTCACATCTGTTCGTTTTGGAAATGTTTTCCAAAGTCGAGGTTCTATTTTACCTAGAATAGAAAAACAAATCAAAAATGGTGGACCAATTACATTAACAGATACTAGAATGAAGAGATTTTTTATGACTACTGAAGAGGCAGTTAATCTAATAATTTCTGCCACAAAACTAGCAAAAGGTGGAGAAACATTTGTGCTTAAAATGCCATTGGTACGCCTTGAGGATCTATTCGAATCAATGAAAGAAATTTTATCTCCAAAATATGGTTACAAACCATCCCAAATTAAGATTAAAATTATTGGTTCAAGACCTGGAGAAAAGTTAATCGAGTATTTACTTACTCAATTTGAGATGGAGTATGTTCTTGAAACTAAAGATTTCTTTATAATTCCTCCACTAAATGAATCAATTAAAAGAAATATCTATCCTAACTCTAAAAAACCAAAAAATATTTCTAGATATTTTGATTCACTCAAGCCACTATCAAGAAAAGAGATCAAATTAATACTTCAAAAATTATATTAAACATTTGATTGTAGATTTTTGTTTTTATCTAGCGTGTTTACTCCAAATAAAAATACAGCCTCAAATCCTGAAGCAATAATTAATGACCATGCTGCTCCCTCAATTCCATAAAACTCTCCTAATACAAGAATTCCTGAAATTTGAGTAATAAGATAGATAATTGTACCTGTTACAACTATCTTACTTTTTTCATTTCCTAAAAATTTAGACATGAACATCATGGATATTGTTTTTGGAACTATTGCTAAACTAAGAATTTGAATTAAAATTATTGCAGTTTTAAATGCTGGAAGAAATATTGGAACTATAATTGGTATAATCAAGATTGAGATTGTTGAAATTATTACTGAAACTAAAATAGTTGCTATTTTCAATTTTTTATTTTCTCTACCACTTGCATCATGAGGTAAAATGTATTGAAAAATAACATTTGGTAAAATACTTAGTATGGTTAAATATTGAATTCCTATTTGATAATTTCCAAGTAAGGCAAAACCAAAAATTGGGAAAATTATTAATTTATCTGTATAAACACTAAATGTTCTAGTGAGATCCACTGAATATGAGTTTAACATAAACCCTATTTTGTTTTTTAACAATCCAAAATTTTTTTCAGAATTTTGAATAATAGGAATAACTTTGATTAGATATGGTAAAAATGAAAGTGCATACCCAAAGATAATTCCTTCGATACCTATAACATAATATAATCCAAGAGAAAGTCCTACTTGTAAAGCTCTTTGAGTTAGAAGATATTTTGCATATTTTTTATATTGTTTTCTTCCAAGTACTTCATTAATTGCTAATCCAAAAATAACATAACCTAAAACAAAAATACTTGTTTCAATATTTTTTACTAAAAGAAATACTACTATTGATGTAATCAAACCTGAAATTATTGTAACTGAAAAAATTGAATTGTTTATATTCAAATTTTTAGCAGTATACACTAGAACTGTATTTCCTGCACCAATGAATGCTATTGTTGATGCTATATTTGCAATAGCAATAAAATAACTAACTTCTCCATAACTAGATTCACCTAGAATTGCTGCAATGTAGAACCAAAAACCCGCAGAAATTGCACTTACAAGTAAATTAGAACTCCCTATTGCTGCCAGATCCTTAAATTTTACCATAATCTGTTTTATTTTCTCAGCAAATCCAGACATGTGATAATTCATTTACAATCATCTAATATGTAGACTTGTAGTATTGATTTCACTATGAGATGATAATTAGTTACTTTTATTTTTAATCTCATCAAATTTTTCATAGTCTATTTGATAAATTTGTAAATGATACGAGTAATCAAATTCTTTTGAATCAAATTTTTTGATCAAGTAAGGATATTTTTCAATATTATAGAATGCGTCCATTACTGGTTCAGGTTCTAATTTTCCATCAAGAACCAAATGAGTTAATCCTCTTTCTCTTCCAAATTCAATATATTCTTGTAGATTTTGAAAATCTAAACCTGTTATTCGAATTACTTCTGGTGCCTTTCGATCATACTCTTCATTTAAAATAGGAAATGAATTTAATTTTGAAAACCCAACCACTTCAAGGAATCCCTCTTCTTGACCGTAATGAAATATCGTACCATTTCCAACAATATTTGCTACATGTTCGGCTAATTCAAATGCTTCAATATTGTGTTCAACATCAACCATTTTAAATTCTAAGAAAGAAATTGATAAAATAATTATTCCAATAACTGTAATTATTAAAAATAAGTCATTTTTTATTTTAAATTTATTGTAGATGTATTCTAAAGATAAGACTGAGCAAACACCAAATAAAGGATACAAAATAAACAAATAACGTACATCTAAAGCAGGTACTGAATACGCATATAGTGCTGGAATTATCATTATTACAAATGAAGTACTAATCAAAATGTTTTCAATTTTTCTAGTTTTTAATAATGAAAATATTCCAATTGGAACAAATATGATAAAAATTGGGATCGATGACCAACCAAGAAATTTAATTAACGTCTCAAAACCTTTGATTAAAGATTGAGATTTATCGTAAATAATGTGATTTTCTTCGTTATAATTTGTTGTAAATTGTTCTATTGAATTTAAATAACGAGTTATCAAACCATCTGCACCAATTGTTTCAGTTCTAATTATCATCATTGGTAAAATTATTAATATTATTATTGTTATACACAATACATATTTCGGAATAATCCTTTTCCCTTCTTTTCTAAACTTGATAAAATATACAATTGAAAACACAAGAAAAATTAATAATCCTTCTGCCCTCACTATACTGCATATTCCTATTATGGCAGATGAAATGTAAATCATTTTTTTATTTGAACTTAAGAATAATACTAATGATATTGAAAATAATAATAAATAAAGTGGTTCAGTAATTCCAAATATTGAATTTTGAATAATCCTTGGTTCAAGAATAAAAATTGCTCCTCCTACTAATGCAAACTTTTCGGCCGCAAATTTTTTACAAATTAAATATATTGGAATGATCGTAATTACTGATAATGACATGGCAATGATTCTTTGCATATTCATATAATCCAAAAAATTATTTGAATCATATATTGAAAAAAATAATGAAAGAAATATTGGCCATCCGTTATTTGTAGCTACTATTTCTGGAAATTTGTGTGAAATACTTAGATCATTTGCATACCAGAAATATAACAATGCATCAAATGTTAGAGGAATTTCATATTGGAAATAAAATAATCTAATTGTCATTCCTATCACTGCTAAAATTGATAATGAAATAATTACATGAATTGAACTAAATTCTGTTTTTTGATTAAATATGCCTAAAAATGTCATTTTAGAATCCCCGTATTATTTATGCCTAAATTTACCAATAATTTCATATATTATGCACAAAATTATCTACTGACCTTTAAATAATAACATTCAACATTCATTTTGTGAAGTATAAACAAATTCTATTAACACGACCTCCTACTGGTTCAAATGCTTTACAAGGAGGTTCAGACGCTGATCCTCACCCTCAACCTCCATTAGGATTAGCTTATTTAGCTGGAGTTTTAGAACGATTACCTGATGTTCATGTTTTAGATATCCTTGATGGAAATTTTTCTGAAAATTATGTCTATGATGTCAAAATGGCTGTAAAAAAACATAACCCTGATTTAGTTGGATTCAGTGCATTTACTCCATTTGCAAATCCCGCATTAGAAGCTGCTACTGCTGTAAAAGAAGTCAATCCTGATATCTTGACTGTTTTAGGTGGACCACATGCTGTTTTAGCTGATATTACTTTACAGAAATGTCCCGCCTTGGATATTATTTCATATGATGAAAGCGAGGGACAGATTGAAGAAATCGTTTTGGGTAATCCATTAGAAGACATTGCAGGACTATTCATTAGAAAAAATGGTAAAATTGTTCCAACAAAACCTCGTTCTTATATTAAAAACATGGATGATTTACCTTATCCAGCATATCACAAATTACCCCATTTTCCAGATGGATACCATCCACATCCGCCAAAAAGTACTGGCAGAAAATGGTCAAGTATAATGTGGAGTAGGGGCTGTCCTTTCTTTTGTAATTATTGTAATAGAGAAAATAGTTTTGGATTACAATTTAGAAATCAATCACCAGAATATGTAGTTGATCATATAAAATACCTACATTCTGAATATGGTATTGAGGAACTTACATTCTATGATGATGTAATGTCACTAAACAAAAAAGCTACAATGAAATTATTGGAGAAAATGACTCCTGAAAATCTGGGTTTTAATTTACTATGGGATGCTGAAACTAGAGTTGATTTAGTAGATCAAGAAATGCTTTTTGCAATGAAAAAAGCAGGATGTAGAATGATGTCTTATGGAATTGAACATGGTGAATTTATTCATGAAATTAAAGGAGGCACTGCCACATTACAACAAGCTGAAAATGCTATAAAATGGACTCATAAAGCAAAAATTGAAACTGTGGGGTATTATATGATTGGATTACCTAAAGAAACCCCCGAAACTATACGTAAAACAATTGACTTTGCAAAAAAATTAAACTGTACTTATGCACAATTTGCAATTACTATGCCATTTCCTGGAAATAAGCTATATGATGAGGCAGTTAAATCTGGTATGATTCAGTTAGATGATACTTGGGATAAATTCGTATATTCTGGGATTGGTACTGGCGGTGTTCAAGCTCCCGTACTTACAACACAAACCTTATCAGCTGACGATTTAGCCATGTGGGCAAAAAAAGCATATCATGAATATTATTTCAGACCATCATATATTTTACAAAAAATATTAAAAATAAGATCATTGAAAGATTTGAAAATGTATTACAATGGTTATAAGATGTTAAAAAACGATACAAAGTGATAATTGTGAAAATTGCAATTGGAATTCCAGCTTTTAATGAAGAAAAAAATATTGCATCTATTATTGCAAAATTAAATGATATTACGGATATTGTGATAGTTTGTAATGATGGTTCTCATGACATGACGGGAATAATTGCCCAAAAAATGGGTGCAATTGTGATAAATCATGAAAAAAATCTGGGATATGGGGCTGCAATAAGATCAATTTTTCTTAAAGCACGTGAAATTAATCCAGACGTATTGGTTACTTTTGATGCCGATGGGCAACACAGAATTCAAGACATTCAAACTGTTTTAAAACCAATAGATGAAAATCATGCAGATATTGTAATTGGTTCACGTTTTTTAAATGCCACTGAAAATATTCCATCTTATAGAAAAGCAGGAATTAAAATTATAACTAAACTAGCAAATACTTCTTTGGATAAAGATATCAGTGATTCTCAAAGTGGATTTCGTGCATACAGAAACAATGTTCTAAAAGAAATTATTCCCTCTGAATATGGGATGGGTGTGTCCAATGAAATATTGATAAAATCTTCAAAAAAAGGTTTTAAAATTGCTGAAGTACCAATTGTGGTTTCTTATGAAGGAGAAACTTCTACACACCATCCTATCTCACATGGGATGGGAGTGATTCTAAGTACAATGAAATTCATTTCAATTGAACATCCACTAAAATTTTATGGTCTTCCAGGATTAGGTTTATTAGGAATTGGTTTATTTTTTATTGTTTGGACACTTCAATTATTCTCTGAAACAAGAGAAATTGTAACTAATATTTCCTTAATTGCAGTTGGAACTACAGTTCTTGGTACTACTCTACTCATGGCTGCAATCATGCTCTATTCTATCGTTAATCTGATTAGAGAGCATTCAACAAAATAATAAAAAACTAAACTGAAATTTAATTTATCTATAAATCAGTTTAGCTTATTAGGTATATTTGATTTTGTTTAACTATGAATATCATAGTAACTGGTGGAGCTGGTTTTCTTGGTTCACATTTGGTTCAATCTTTGATTGATAAAAACTATTTTCCTATAATCGTTGATAATTTAACTACTGGAAATTATACATACATAAAAAAATTTATAGATTCAGGCAAAGCTAAATTTATTAAAAGTGATATTAGAAATTTAAAAAAACTTCCTTCTGCAACTGTTGTGATACATTTAGGAGCAATTGCAAGTATTTCTGAATCAATAAAAAATCCAACATACGTTAATGATGTAAATGTAAATGGAACTCTAAATATGCTTGAATTTTGTAGAGTGCAAAAAATTAAGAAATTTATTTTTATTTCATCTGCAGCAGTATTTGGAGAAAATGAAAAAAAATTATCCGAATCAAGTATCACGACTCCTTCCACTGTTTATGGAGTGACAAAATTAGTTGGAGAAAATTATTGTAGAATTTATTCAAACTTATTTGGAATCAAATGTATAGTTTTTAGACCATTTAATATATTTGGAAAAAGACAAAACGCGGAATATGCTGCAGTAATACCAAAATTCCTTTCTAGATTAAAAGATAACAAATCACCAATTATATATGGAAATGGTACACAAACTAGAGATTTTATTCATGTTTCTGATGTGGTTCAGGCAATAATTCTTGCATTGAAATATAATAAATCAAATTTTGAAATTTTTAATTTAGGTACAGGCAAATCATTATCTATTAATCACTTGTTCAAAATCTTCCAAAGTTTATCTTCTCATCAAATAAGAGCTATATATAAAAAAGGACCATCAGGTGTACCTAAAAGTTCTACGAGTATATACAAAATAAAAAAACTATTAAAATTCACTCCAAAAAAAGCAATAACTGATGGCATATTTGAATTACTGAGTGAAAATTAATTTTATCTGAAAATCATCAAAAAACTTTATTATTTATTTTTGTATTATTCTACTTTAACTTTTCAAATTATCAAAGTTATATTTTTTACATAAGATATTACTCATGCAATTGATATGAATGGCATTTATTATGCATCTTTGAAACCGTTTAATCCTTCACAATAGATAGAAATTAAACATCTTGAATACGATTGTTGATTAATATGAATATTTTAATAATTCATGAAATTGACTGGGTTAATAAAGTAATTTTTGAACCTCATCACTTATCAGAATTATTCTCAAAGAAGGGACATAATATTTTTGTTATTGATTGTCCAGATACTAAAAATAAAAATATTAGATCTGGTCTTAAAACAAATATTATTTCTAATTATTCTAGAATATATAATGATGCTTCAATTACTCTTATTCATCCTCCATCTATTCTAATTAAGGGATTAAATAGAATTTCACACTTTCTAAGTTGTAAAAAAACCATTAGACAAACAATTCTTGAAAATAAAATTGATATAATTTTATTATATGGTGCAATAACAAATGGAATTCAAACTATACAAATTGCAAAAGAATTGAAAATTCCAGTACTGTATAGATTACTTGACATATCACATGGATTAGTTAGAATTCCAATAGTAAAACATTTGGCAAAAAAATATGAAAGTAAAGTTTTATCAGATTCCTTAAAAGTTTTAGCAACAACTCCTGATCTTTCTAGATATGCAATTGAGATGGGTGCAAAACAAGAATCTGTTGAATCATTTCATCTTGGAATAAACACTCATGACTTTAAACCCATCAAAAAAGACATGATGCTATCAAAATCACTTGGAATATCTGAGTATGATGATGTTGTAGTGTTTGTAGGAACAATCTATCCTTTTTCTGGATTAAAAGAACTTGTGTTAGATTTTGAGAAAATCAAAGAACAAAATTCAAAAATTAAACTTCTCATTGTTGGAGGAGGTCCTTCATATGATGAATTACAAAAACTAGTAATTAAAAAGAATCTAGAGTCTCAAGTAATTTTAACTGATTTTAAACCACAAAAAGAGATACCAAAGTACATTTCATTAGCAGATCTTTGTATTAATCCCTTTCAAATCAATTATGTTACAAATAGAATACTTCCCACTAAAATTTTAGAATATTTTGCTTGTGGAAAACCTGTGCTTTCTACTCCTTTATCTGGAACAAAAGAAATGTTACCTGATGAAAAATATGGTATAATTTATTCTGAATTAGAAGATTTTGTAATCACTTTACCGACATTATTATTGAATAAAGATAGATTAGAACGACTAGGGAAGCAGGCTTCTGAATACGTTCATAAAAATCACGATTGGGAAATTTTATCCGAACAACTTCTAGTAAAATTTGAATCGCTTGTAAAAGAATTTCAATCTTGAAATTACACTATCCAATTAAGTTTCTTCATTAGTGATTTTAATTCTTCAATTCCTAAATGAGGTATGGTTCCAGAGCCGTATTCTGTGAGATTTGTTGTTTTTTTCACAAAACTTTTATCGATTTCAGTTTCTCTGTTAATTACAAAATGATCTTTCTTTTCTGTAACGCGTCTCATTTCTTCTTCTGAAACCAGAATTTCATTGATTTTTTCCCCTGCTCTAATTCCTATGTATTCTAGTGGATAATTTTTTTTCCCAGTTTTAAGTTCTGCATATGCACGAGCTAAGTTGATTATTTTAGTTGCTGGTGCTTTTTTAACAAAGATTTCTCCACCTTTCGCATATTTTAAAGAATAAAAAACTAAATCAATTGCCTGACTTAGAGTGAGCATGAATCGTGTCATTTCAGGATGAGTTATAGGTAATGGTTTATTTTGTGCTAATCGTTTATCCCATAAAGGAATTACACTTCCTCTACTTCCTAAAACATTTCCATATCTTACACAACAAAATATGGTGTTATTTTTAGTAATCTCATTTGAAAGAATTAATTTTTCTTGTAATCCTTTAGACATACCCATCGCATTAACAGGCTTTACAGCTTTATCTGTACTAACAGCAATGACGTTACTGACTTTTCTAGCTACTGAAGCAGTTACAACATTAAATGCTCCAATGATGTTTGTCTTTACAGCTTCAAACGGATGAGCTTCTACTGTTGGTACTTGTTTTAAAGCTGCAGCATGAAATACAATATCTATATTTTTTGTTACAGAATCCACTCGTTCATAATCTCTAACATCTCCAATCATAAATTGTAATTTATCAAAAATTGGATCTTCTAAGAATTCTTGTCTTAAATTATGTTGTTTATCTTCATCTCTACTAAATATACGAATTAATTTTGGTTTGTATTGCATTAACTCAAGAATCATTTGATGACCAAAACTTCCAGTACCGCCAGTAATTAAGATATTTTTATTGTTTAAAACCGAAGAATAATCCAACTAAGATTTAGATTACAAATGAATTTATAAGTTTATTTTAAATTTCATTTTTATTGGTATGTGGATAATTTTTAATCGATAATGAAAGATATTTTATATTCTACTAAATAGGTACAAACGTTATGAAAATAATGTCTATCTTTGGAACACGTCCAGAAATAATTAGATTAAGTAGGATTTTTTCATTATTGGATGTTAATTTTGAACATGTTATGGTAAATACTAATCAAAATTTTACTCAGGAATTAAACTCTGTTTTTTTTTCTGAACTGGAAATTCGAAAACCAGACTATAATTTGAAAATTAATACTAGTCTATTTGGTCAAGAAATAGCAGATATTTTATTCAAAACTGAAAAAATAATTATTAAAGAAAAGCCTGATGTATTACTTATTTTAGGAGATACAAATAGTGGACTAGCTTCCATTATAGCTGCGCACTATGGAATTAAAATTGTACATCTTGAGGCAGGTATGAGGGCGTATGATTTTCGAATGCCTGAGGATAAAAATAGAACTCTCATCGATCATTTATCATCAATTCTTCTACCATATACTAATTATTCTAGAGAAAATCTAATCCGTGAGAATATTCATCCAAGTAAAATTTATGTTGTTGGTAACCCCATAATTGAAGTAATTAATTATTTTATGCCAAAAATTGAAAAAAGTAAAATTTTACAGGCATTAAAATTAAAAGAAAAAGAATATTTTTTGATCACTGCGCATAGAAGTGAAAATGTTGATCAAATTGAAAACATGGAAAAAATTTTAACTAGTTTAGAAAAACTCCAGAAAAAATTCAAAAAGAGAGTAATTTATCCAATACATCCAAGAACTCTAAGTAAGATAAAAAATATAAAAATTCCAAAAGGAATAACCATTATCAAACCATTGGGATTTTTTGATTTCACAAAATTAGAAAAAAATGCATTTTGTTTAATTACTGATTCTGGAACAATTCCTGAAGAATCTTTGTATTTCAAAGTACCTAGTGTGACTATTAGAAAAACCACTGAAAGACCAGAATTTATTGAAGCTGGTTTTAATATACTAGCAGGATTAGAACCTGAAAATATTATAAATGCTGTAAATGTAATTACGTCAAATAGCATTACCAGCGAATGGAATTCAAGTCTTGGTGATGGACAAACATCAACTAAAGTAGTCAATATTTTAAGTGGACAAATAAATCGTATGAAGTACCTGGAATAATTCATATATTTTAAAAAATTAAAAGTTTTTACATCTAATAAAAGACGTATACATAGAATTGACTATTTTAATTACTGGAGGAACGGGTGTATTGGGAGAACAATTAAAAAAAATTTTTCCAAATAATATTTCTCCAACTCATCAAGAGTTAGATATAACTGATAAAAAAAATGTAATGGATTTTTTTACCAAAAACAATTTTGATGTTATTATTCATACAGCTGCATTAACTAAAATCAGACCATGTGAAGAAAACAAAATGCTTGCGTGGAAAGTTAATGTTGAAGGAACAAAAAATTTAGTTGATGCAGTAATAAAATCAAAGCGTAATATTCAATTCATTTACATAAGTACTGCATGTGTTTTTGATGGTCATACAGGCATGTATAATGAAAACTCGATTCCATATCCTGAAAATTTCTATTCTCTTACTAAATTGCTAGGAGAAATTGAAACAAACCAGATTGATGATTGTTTAATTATACGTACGAATTTTGTTGCAAAAAAAATATGGCCATATTCAAAAGCATTCACTGATAGATTTGGAACATATCTTTTTGCAGAAGATGTAGCACAAGGAATTTATGATGTTTTAAAAAATAATCTTACTGGTATTGTCCATATAGTTGGAGATAAGAAAATTTCAATGTTTGAACTGGCTAAACTTACAACACCCAATATTTTACCAATGACAATCAAAGATTATTCAGGACCAAAACTTACAATGGATATGAGTCTAGATACGAAGAGATGGAAAAAATACAAGATTTCTTAAGTTATCAATAGGTCTGTCTTAAATAAAATGAATATAACCTCGCTTTGACTCTCCATATACATTGAAAATTCTAATTGTGTCTAGTTATTTTGGCAGTGTAATTGGTGGTGCTTTAAATTTTATAAAAGAACTGGCTGTAGAGTTAACAAACAGAGGACATTCTGTAAGTCTTTTACTAGATGATAGGTATAAGGAATTATTTTCTGAGAAAGAATTCGAAATAATTTGGTTCTCATCTCTTAAAATTACAGCATATTCACCGTCATGGTCGTTTTTAAAAATTATATCAAAAATCGATGTTGATGTCATTCATCTTAATGGTTACATGTCATTTCAGACGGATTTTGGTGCACTGATTAGTTATTTTAGAAAGATTCCAATAGTTCTAACTCCACATGGTTCCTTGTTAGGTTATGACTACTTGTATGATAATTCATTTAGTAAGATTCCCTATCACATACATGATGGATTAACATTGAAGTTACCTGCAAAAATAGCAAAATATGTAATTGCTACCAGTAAAGCAGAATTTAGAGATTGTGTAAAATTTGGTGTGAATAAAAATAAAATAAAACTTATACCATTATCCTTTTCTCCTCCTAAAAACATTATCAAAAAAGACTCAATGAAAAAATCAAAAGTGTTATTTGTTGGTAGAATCGTTCCTCTAAAAAATCTTGATATCATAATAAGATCTATTAAAATTTTAGAAAAAGACATTCCAGAAATTGAATTAGTTATAGTTGGAGACGAGATACAAGGACGACTAAAAGGAGATTCAAATTATAAAGAACGATTAGTAACCATAGTAGAATCTTTGGGATTAAGTCATAAGGTAAAATTTGACGGGTGGAAATCAGGAAAAGAGTTATGGGAAGTTTATCAAAATTCAGATGTGTTTATCCTTGCATCAACTTATGAGAATTTTGGATTACCTCTTTTAGAGGCAGCCTGTTTAGGATTACCGTTAATTAGCACAGATGTTGGAGTAGCTAGTGAACTAATTGATGAGAATAAAGGTGGCAGACTAATAATAAAAAATGAGCCTGAGGAATTTGCAAAAGCAGTTTTAGAGATTACAGACAGAAAAAGATACGAAGATGCATCAAATCACATTAAAGAGAAATCTAAAAAATTTTCAATAAAATCAGTAGTAGATAGATATGAAGAAATTTTCAAGGGCGTAGTTAAAAATTGAGTGAAATTAGAGTAACACATTCGGGATTGATTTCGTTACTTTTTGGTATTTTCACCATTCCTGTAAGTCTTGCATTTATGGTAATTGTAACTAGATCATTAAGCACAATAGAATATGGAACATATACATTAATTATTGGAATACTGGTTTATGCTACAATTATTGAACCAATTGTTAATTATTGGTCACCAAGAGAAATTGCTAGAGATATACCTTCTGGAAGTTCAACAGTATTTTTTGGTGGAGTACTATCATTAATTGGAATACTGATTTATGTGGTGACAATATTTTTTATTAGTAAAAATACTAATGCATCACCTGATGTACTCTATTTTGGTGCCATAATAATTGCACCACTTTTTGTAAATAGAATGCTATCAGCAATCAATACAGGATTTAAACCACATATTCCAATAATTACAGGATTTGTATTTTCATTATCGAATCTGATAATTACAGGATTTTTTATGTTATATCTAAAATTAGATGTTTGGATTTTAATAGAAATAATTACAATATCTTATATTTTTAGCATTATAATTTTAGGTTATTGTGCAAGAGAAAAATTAAGAACCAAGATCAGTTTTGATTTTCCAAGAAAATGGATTAAACTTTCATGGATACCGCTATTTAGCTCTTTGGGATATTTTCTATTGACTATTGACATATCGATCTTCTCAATACTGACAGGATCTGTAATTGGTCTAGCTTTTTGGGGTGTTGCAATTGCTGTTTCAAAGGTTGGTGAGAGCTCTAGCTACGTTACAAGAGCAATATATGCAAAGATACTACAAGGAAAATCAGAAGAACTTGGAAATACAACAGAGTTATTATTTTATTTTGTAATACTCTTTTCTTCTTTAATTCTAGTATTTGGCAAGAGCGCATTATTTATTTTAAATCCTCAATACGAAATATCATATGTAATTTTGGGTATTTTGACAATTCAAACATCTTTTTGGGTGTTTTCGGGTCATTTTCAGTATTCACTTACATCAAATGAAAAAGTAGACATTAAAAGTGAGATAAATTGGAAAGAATATTTTCATAGTAAGCTAATTAGAGTCCCATTAATCCTACTTCTTCAATCCATATCATATCTGACCATTTTATCAATAGGTTTTGTAGTTATGAAAGATTCGTATGAATTTTTAGACATGTTACATTTTTGGGCAATTACATTACTTTTAACGCATATTCCTTTTGCATTTTATTTTTACAAATTGGTACAAAAAAATATCAAAATTCAATTAGATTATTTTAGAGTTTTAAAATATTTTTTATCTAGCATAGTGTCATTTGGTACTGTATATGTTCTAACAAATAAATTTCTTGTTTATGATAGCAACCCATTTAATTTTGCACCAAATGTAATTTTATTTGCAGTGTTTGGAATTTCTTGTTATATTGGGTTGACATATATTTTTGATTCTAAAATCAGGAATCTTTTTTATAATATCATACATGAATTTAAAAAAAGAAAATAAATGAATAGTGATCTATTTTTTAATTACAGATTTCTCAATTATTACAGATATCACTGTTGAAATCATAGTTAATAGATTCAACCTAATAAAATAATCTATATTTTTAATAAAAAACTTTATGCCTATATTTTTTATACACCATTTTGTTAATTGAGCATTAGGCAAAAATAAATCAAATTTTGAGAGTTTCTGTTGTTTAAGAAATTCGATTATGCCTTTTCCTGAAGCACCTTTTGAATAAAATTGCATTAAAATTTTATCAACTATATGTACATCACCATATCGTAAAGTATTGATTACTAGAGCATAATCCCAACCATAAAATGGGTTATCTAACATACTTTTTTGCAATTCAGATCTACGAAATAATCCAAATTGAATCCAAAAATTATAATTTCGTAGACAAAACTCTGCTTTAGTTTTAAAATCGCCTGTAACTGAATATATATTAAAAGGGCGAAATTTCTGTCTAAATTTTTTGTATAATCGTTTTATTTTTTTATCTGACAAATTTTTCATGAATTTATCCACTGAACCATACCTGATGATTTTTCCCATACTAACCACTACCTTTGGATTAGATTCTAAAACTTGTAAATTTTCTTGCAAAAAATCTTTCTCCCAAAGATCATCAACGTTAGCTATTACAAAATAGTCACCATTTGCTTGATCTAATACAAATTTAAAATTCCAAAATAATCCTAAATTAGTTTTTTGGCGAAAAATCTTAATTCTTTTATCATTATTTTGAAATTTCTTACAGATCTTTTCAGTAGTATCTGTTGAAGCATTATCTGATATAATTACTTCAAAATCTGTATAAGTTTGATTGAGAATACTGTTTAATCTTGCTTCGATAAAATGAGCACCGTTGTGGATTGGAACTCCTATACTTATTTTTGGGGGCTTTTGTGTTGTCGACAAATGTTTGTTACATATATAATTCATAATTAAAGCATTAGTAAAATTTTACCCAATAATGTATTTTACATATTCAATCTAGATAAAAATATGACTAAAATGTTTGAATGGTTCGAATTAAATCTGATTTTAATAAATTAAATATGATAAATTTTTCAAATAATTTAAAACATAAATTCTAATTCTGTTTTTATTGTTTCTAGCGATGTATATTTTGGATTATATTCTAAACTTGATAATTTTTTTGAATTTGAATAATAATTTAGCTTAATGTTTTCGGAATTATTCTTTTTATTTATTTTATATTTTAATCCATATTTTTTTTCCATAAAATCTAGAATTTCAAATTTCGATACTGATTTTTTACTATATACGTCAAATGAAGAGTTTACAAACGGCTTTTTTATACAACATACTATGATGTTATAAAGATCAAAAGGGTGGATGTAATCTCTTTTGATATTTATTTTATCTGTAAATAGTATTTTATTATATTTTAATGCAGAAACAATTTCTGATAAAAAATAATTTAATTGCATATCTATAAATCTACTAAAGAATCCAAAAATTCGTAAATCAATAATATTTAAATCATATAATGTTCTATGTTTTAATTCAGAATGTAATTTTGAAACAGCATAAATTGAATAGGGTTTTTTGATATTAAAAATAGATATAGAGTTATCATTTATTGGATTTTCAAAATTTTCACCATATATTGCACCACTACTTAGATATATGTAGAGGGATGATCTATTATTTTTTAAATATTTTATAATTTTATTATCATAATAATTATTTATTTCTATGATTGATGATGTAGATGTATCATTACCTTGTGGATTTCCTACACAATTAATTATTACATCGTAGTGATTTTTTTCAAAATTTTTATATGAATAAATAGAAATATTTTTCTGAATTGATGTTTCTTTAAGAAATTCACTTACTTTATTTTTGTTTCTAGAAAATAAAAAGAGTTGAACATTTTTATTATCAGATAAATAAAATATCAGATTTTTTGCTAAATGACCAGATGAGCCAAAAATTGCTATTTTTTTGGTATTTAATTTAGTCATTTTATATTAAATATCGATATTAGATTTTAAATTGGTTTGAATTATTGTTTTGTGCTAGCATAGTGAATATAATTCCAATTTTTAATCATCTTTATAATGTAATTCTTCAATCTTCGGATCCATATCATAATTATGTTTTCCAAACCCTATTTTTGGATATGTATTTGTAAATGTATCAATCATCACTTGTAATAAAACTGGTTCATCGATTTTATCCCAAATCCACTTAATACCGTCATTAATTTCATTCTCATTTGTTATTGTTTTAGATTTTATTCCATATGCAGTCGCAATTGTTTCAAAATTAGGGGAACTGTATCCCCATAAAGTTGATTGATATCTTCCTTCAAAATAATCTTCTTGAAATTGCCTTACCATTCCATGGCAGTTATTATTGAATATTATCATTTTAATTGGTAGTTTATGATGTAATACTGTCTGGATCTCTTGTATGTTACTTTGAAATCCACCATCTCCGGCAATAAGAATAACCGGGGAATGAGGATATGATAAAGAAGTTCCAATTGCTGCAGGTAATCCAAATCCCATGGATCCCATACCGCCACAAGTGATGAATTTCTGATTTTCGTTTAATTCTAAAGATTGAGCTGCCCACATTTGATGTTGTCCTACATCAGTAACATATGCAATTGCATTCGATGAGTTTTTAGATAGATTATGCATGAAAATATTTGGATTAATTCCTGAAATATTATTTAATTCAAGTGTATCAGGGTAAATAGTTTTTAGAGAATTTATTTCATTTATCCAATCTCCTCTACTTTTAAATTCATTATTGTTAATTACATTTAATGATGTCAAGAAAAATGATTGTAGATCAGAAATAAGTTCGATGCAGTCTGTAATTCTATTATTAATTTCTCCTTTTTCACAATCAACATGATAAATAATTTTATTTTTTCTGAAATCTTCTGTTTGAGATCCAGTTTGGCGAATATCCAATCTACTTCCTAAAACTAATATAAAATCAGATTTTGCAATAGCAAGATTTGCCCATCTATTTCCATAACTTCCAATAAAACCTATCCGAAAATAATTATTATATGGTAATACATCCATAGCCATTAATGAATTTACAACAGGGATCTTGACAATTTTGATAAATTCTCTAAAAAGTTCAATTGAACGTGATGAATTAATTCCACCTCCTGCTAATATAAGAGGTCGTTTTGCATTTTTCAAATCATCAAACAATTTTTGTAATGTGGATTTATCAATGTGAATTTCCTGTTGACTTTTTAATGTTTTATAATTTTTGATGTTTTCTATAAATATTTCATGTCTTTGAACATCCATTGGGATATCTATGAGAACAGGACCAGGTCTATCGCTTGTTGCAATTTCAAATGCCATTTCTAACACATGTGGAATTTCTTCCGGGTTCCTAACTTGCCAAACTCTTTTAGTGATCGGTTTCACTATAGAAACAATATCTGTCTCTTGAAAACCTAACTGTCTTATGGAATCATTCTTTTTTAATTCATCTCTGTTCACTTGTCCTGTAATGAAGACTGTTGGAGATGAATCAAAAAAAGAACTTCCTATTCCGGTAATGAGATTTGTAGCTCCAGGACCACTAGTAGCCATGGCAACTCCTGGGATACCAGTAATTCTACCAACTGCATCTGCTGCAAATGCAGCTGATTGTTCATGATGCATGCTAATGAGTTTAATTTTATTTTCTTTGTAAATTGAATCCAATAAATGAGTAATCATTCCACCTGACATTTCAAAAACAAATTGAACACCTTTTTCTTGAAGAAATAAATTAACATAATCAGAAACTTTCATTTTTGATTACCTATAATTTTTGATTAAAAAAAGTTTTGAATTGTTCAAGTACATAATTCAACATATCTATAGTTAATCCTGGAAATACTCCAATCCAAAATGTGTTAGACATGATTAAATCAGTGTTTTTTAAGCTTTTGTGAATTCTATAAGATTTATTTTTAAAATAGGGTTGTTTTGTAATATTGCCTGCAAATAAAGGTCTTGTATCAATTAGTTTACTTGATAAAAAATTAACAAGTTGATCTTTGGAAAATGATGCATTCTCTCTTATCGTAATAGGAAAACCAAACCATGCCGGATCACTATTAGGAGTTGCTTCTGGAATGACAAGATATTTTTCATATTTGTTTAGATTTTTTTTAAGGAATTCGAAATTTTCTTTTCTCTTTGTTATAAAATATGAAAGGTGCTCTAATTGAGAAAGACCTATTGCAGCTTGCATATCTGTGATTTTTAGATTGTAACCCATGTGTGAGTAAGTATATTTATGATCATAACCCAAAGGTAGATCACCTAACTTCCATTCAAATCGTTTACCGCAAGTATTATTTTTTCCTGGAGCACAAAAACAATCTCGCCCCCAATCTCTAAATGATTCTACTATTTTCTTGAATGTAGGATTATTTGTAAAAACAGCTCCTCCTTCCCCCATTGTTATGTGATGAGCTGGATAGAAGCTTAATGTTCCAAGATCACCAAATGTGCCGACTGATTTTCCTTTGTATGTGGTTCCTAATGCATCACAGCAATCTTCAATTATCCACAGATCATGTTTTCTAGCCACATTCACTACAGATTCTATATCATATGCATTACCTAGTGTATGAGCAAGAATAATGGCTTTTGTTTTATCAGAAATTGCTTCTTCTATAGAGGATATTGATGGAACATATGTAGAAATATCAACATCAACAAATACTGGCATTAAATAATTTTGTAAAATTGGATTCACAGTTGTTGGGAATCCAGCTGCAGTTGTAATGACTTCATCTCCTGGCTTTAATGCTTTATCTCCAAGTTGTTCTGAAGTTAAAGCAGAAACAGCTAAAAGATTTGCAGAAGAACCAGAATTAGTCGTAACACAAAATTTAACTTTTAAAAATTCTAATAATTGTTTTTCAAACTTTGCATTAAAACGATCAGCAGTTAACCAAAAATCCAAAGATGATGCAACTAACATCTGTATGTCCGTTTTATCGTATACTTTTCCAGAAACTGGAATTAATGATTTTCCAGGAATAAATTTTTTTGGAGAATGAGACAATTCAGAGTATTGTTCAATTAATAACAATATTTGTTTGCGTAATTCTGCTGCCTGTGCAGATGTATCAAGTCTGGGATTAGAAAACATGTCATTTTTTTCCAAATCTGTTATTCCATTGCCCATTGAATATTCATATGTCTTGCTTTTTTGATGTAATCAAAAATTTGTTTATCTGTAATGTGTGAGTTTGTCTTTAAATCAAGTTCCTTATACCAATCAACTGTTTTTTCAACAGCTTCTTCAGTATTATAGACTGGAGACCATTCTAACAGAGTATGAGCTTTTGTGGGATCTAACATTAAGATTTTTGCTTCATGGTTTTGGATTTTTTCTGATATATCTATCCATCCTCCTTTTCCCCAATTCTTTATAATCAAACCTACAATATCTTTAACTAAACAAGTTTTGTTTTCCAACAAAGGCCCAAAATTCCATGGGCCTGAAAAATCAATAGGTTTTTCCCACATTTTTGCTGCAAGGCAAAGCATTCCAGAAACAGATTCTAAAACATGCTGCCATGGCCTAATTGAATTTGGTGAACGTACGGAAATTTGCTTATTATCCATTAATGCTCTAATACAATCTGGTACTATACGATCTTGTGACCAATCTCCTCCACCGATAACATTTCCTGCACGTATTGTAGAGATGCTTTTTTTATGTTTAAGAAAATCATTTGGATTAAAAAAAGAATATCTATAAGACGATATAGTCAGTTCTGCAGCACCCTTACTTGCACTGTATGGGTCATATCCTCCTAACGGATCATTTTCTTTGTATGCATAATTGACTTCTTTATTTTCATAGCATTTATCACTAGTCATCATAACACATACCTTTACACTTTCCATACTTCGGATTATTTCCAAAATATTCAAAGTTCCTATAATATTTGTTTGAAAAGTTTCTAGCGGATTTTCATATGATACATTAACCAAAGGTTGTGCTGCTAAATGAAATACAATATCAGGCTTATATTGAATTAAACAATTCTGTAGATTTTTTTTATCATTAATATCACCTATAATACTTACAATAGTCTTTTCTAAATTAACAATTTCAAACATTGATGGCATTGTATTTGGAGATAGAGAATAGCCTATCACTTTTGCACCCAAGAGTTGTAACCATGAACAAAGCCATGAGCCAATAAAACCGGTATGTCCAGTTACAAAAACAGTTTTATTTTTAAATACATCATTAAACATTTAGCTACCATCTTTTCCAAGGTGCATTATTGTTTTTCCAAAGTGATTCCAAATAATTTTTATCGCGTAGTGTATCCATAGGTTGCCAAAAACCATAATGTTTGAAAGCGCTAAGTTGATTTTCTTGAGCAAGGTTTTGCAGCGGCTCTCTTTCAAGTATCGTCGAATCATTTTTCATAAAATCAATAACTTTAGGCTCTAATACGAGAAATCCTCCATTAATCCAATTTGAATCACCCTTTGGTTTTTCATTAAATTTGGTCACTTTAAATTCATCAATGTTTAAAATTCCCCATCTTCCTGCAGGTTGTACTGCTGTTAATGTTGCAAAAGTTTTTTGTTTTTTATGAAACTCAATAGATTTTGAAATATCAATATCACTTAATCCATCTCCATATGTCAAACAAAACGTATCATCAATATATTTTTCAATTCTTTTAATTCTACCACCAGTCATTGTTTCTTCTCCAGTATCAATTAGAGTTACATGCCAAGGCTCAGCATGATTTTTATGAATATCCATTTTGTTGTTTTTAATATCTATTGTAATATCTGAAGTATGCAAAAAATAATTTGCAAAAAATTCTTTAATCACGTATCCTTTATAACCTAAACATATAACAAAATCATTAATGTTGTAAGAGCTATAATATTTCATAATATGCCAAATAATTGGCATTCCGCCAATCTCTATCATTGGCTTTGGTTTAAGATATGTCTCTTCAGAAATTCTAGTTCCTAACCCACCAGCCAAAATTACAGCTTTCATTAATAACTTCGAGTAGTGTGTTTATTTAACTTTGTATAAATTAATCTAAGAATTTAATTTACTAATTTATGATATACTGCTAATAATATTCCAACTATATGAATAAAGTTAAGCCAAATAAAATAGTCTATATTTTTTAGGAAAAATTTAACTCCAACATTTTTTATGCACCAAAAAGTAAAAGTTGATGCCGGAAAAAAATATTCATTTTTTCTCACTTTTTGTGCTTTAAACATTTGAAACATGCCTTTTCTAGACATGGTTTCTCCAGTATAAACAAAATAGCTAGATTTTCTAGTCATATGTAAATCCCCGAATTTTATTAGATTAAGAATTATTGCCCAATCCCACAAAAACATGTCTTTTTCAAGTATGCTTTTTTTGAATTCATCAGTTCTAATAATACCATTATGATGTCTATACCAAGTATTTTTTAGTATTTTATCTGCTTTTTCTTCAAAAGATCCTTTAGCTTCAAAAAACTCCAAAAAAGAATGTGTAAATTTTTGTTGCAATTTTTTAAAGAGGTTTGTCCTAAAATTATCTTTGCTAGTGTCACTTTGTTTACTATTTTCAGTTATTTTTATTTCGCCAATAGATGCAACACATGAAGAATGTGTTTCCAATTCATTCACATTTTCTTCTAAAAAATTTAAAGACCATAGATCATCAACTGATGCCATTACAAAATATTTACTGCTTGATTTTTTTATAAGAAAAATCCATCCTTGAATCCAACCCGGTCTTATTTTTTCGTGAATGTAAGTAATTCTATTATCTCGATTTACATATTCATTACAAATCAATGGTGTTGAGTCATTTGAATTATCATAAATAATTATTTGAAAATCCTGAAAAGTTTGAGATAAGATGTTATCTAATCTATTTCTTACAAATTTTTCTCCATTGTATATTGGAATTCCTATAGTTAATTTTGGTTTTTGAGATATCAAGTAATAATTCAAATAAATGTAAATGAGTATAATTACATTTGTTAATCAATATCTAAAATAAAAATAATAATTTAAAAAATCATAGATATAAAATTAAGTATTAAATAATTAATCCTTTCTATACCAGCAATTGGGCAATGTGAAATCATTCTTGGTTGGTAAATTTGTATTATCTAGTTCATGTGGAAAAGTTTTTGTTGGTTCCGATTTAACTATTCTATCTTTCCTTAAAAAAGTAAATTCCATGGTAGGTGGAATTACAAATTTTTTATATTTTATAGGACTGCAGCAATTGTTTGGATGTATATGAACAATTTCGAATAAGTTAAGTAATTTAGTAAATACACCATTGATTAATTTAAATCCCATTGGGTTTAAAATGGCATCAATGTTATGAAATTCAATTACTAAAATTCTGAACCTTTTAAGTAAATCCTGATTGGTTTCTAATAAAACATCATATTCTGCGCCTTCAATATCCATTTGAAGAATTAGATCATTATCATCTGATTCAGCATTGTCATTAACCCATTTAGTTAATGTCATATACATAGAATTGTTTTCACTACCAAGAAATTTTTTTTTAAAATAGAACAAAGAATTATGGATGGGTGGAGAATCTACAGAATAATCTGCTAAATAACATTTGATATTTCTTTTACTTAAATCAAGTTCAAAATCAGCCATATTGGAGACTCCTGGAGAAAAACAAGTTTTGATTCCAGTTAGATCATCAGGAACAAGATATCCCCCATCATTACAATTACCTATTCGAATTAAATTATGATTAGTTGTTAGTGGGTTGATTCTGTTAAAGAACATTGATTCAACTAAATTTTTTTGAGAAATTCTATAAATCTCAAAACCAAAATAATGAAGCAGAGTATTTATTATATATTTGACTTTAGCCAAAATATTTTGTTTCATAATCATCCAGAGTGGATGTATGATATTAATTTTGAATTATATGTACAAAATGTTTTCAACAATCAAAGTAAGAATGTACAACAGCTAAATCAATACATATTTGAAATAATTTGATTTGATGGAAAATAATTTGAGAATGTCATAGTTTCATTTGTTTTGATAAATATGATAATTAATAGAAAAACAATTTAAAAAGTATTAATATTTTATTAAAAGTAAAATTTATCAAATAGTAGTTTTATCAATTTTATCTATTAGAAAATTTCAATAAATAACCAGTAAAAACTGTATGATATGGCTAGTGAGATTTTGTAAACATAAGCAAATAAATGACAAATAGACAGGTTCCAAATATTTTTAATCTCGTATAATTGTCCATTTATGAAGTAGATTTGAATAATTCACTTTTAGAAAAAATCAAGAAAAAGGAAATTAACATAGCAATAATTGGATTAGGTCGTGTTGGATTACCATTAGCATCCGTATTTGCTAATTCAGAATTAAACGTGGTTGGTGTTGATATTGATCAAAAGCATATCGAATTAATCTCTAAAGCAAAATCACCATTTTATGATCAACAATTACAGATAAGTCTTGAAAATGCAATTAATTCTGGAAATCTTCATGTGTATAATGAAATATCTAAAATAAAAAATAACATAGATGTGATTATCGTAACAGTGGGCACACCTACTACTGCAGATAATACAGGTGTTGACTATTCACAACTATATTCGGCTCTTGAGAAAATTTGTAGTGTATCTTTGAATGGTAAATTAATTATTTTAAGATCTACAATGCCTCCAGGAACTACAAAGGACATCATCATACCATTTTTAGAATCTAAAACGGATTGTAAGTGTGGGGTAGATTTTATGTTATCAGTATGTCCAGAAAGAATTCTAGAGGGTCATGCAATTAAAGAGATTCATGATTTACCAGAAATTGTAGGGGGGGTTAATGAACTCAGTAATGAATTATCAGCAGAGTTGTTTAAACTAATTAATCCAGAAAAAGAAATTCTATACACAACAATATCTGGTGCTGAGCTTGCAAAATTATTTGCAAACATATATCGTTACATCAATTTTGCTTTATCAAATGAATTTGCTATATGGGCAGAAAGATACGGATTAGATGCATCTGAATTAATTCGTATTGCAAATTACAAATACCCTCGTTCAAATATCCCTAGACCTGGATTTGCAGGCGGCCCTTGTTTAAGTAAAGATGGATCCTTTTTAGATAACAATACCACATATACCGGAATAATTTCTACAGCATGGAAATTGAATGAAGGTATTCCACAATATATTGTAAATAATATTAAAAATGAAGCTGGAAATCTTTTTAACAAAAAGATTGCAGTGTTAGGCTTATCATTTAAAGCAAACAGTGATGATTTAAGAAGTTCTCCTTCGGTTAAATTAGTGGAGATTTTAAAATCAACAGGAGCAAATGTTGTTGTTCATGATCCACATGTAAAAAGCACGTTTAGTCTAGATGAAGCATTAAATTCTGCAGATATTGTAATTATAGCTACAAATCATAATGAATTTAAAGAAATTGATAACACTATATTAAAAAATGGTTGTAAACTTGTTTATGATGTTTGGGCGATGTATGATGAAACCAAATTTCCAGGAATAAAATATATGCGATTTGGGAGAGGAACAGTTTAATTTTAAAGGGATTTTTATGAATTGTGTATTTTGCAAAAGTTCAGAATTAGAGAAATTTTTGGATTTGGGTCACATTCCATTAGTTGATAAATTTTTATCTGTTGAAGAACTAAGCGAACCTGAAATATTTTATCCATTAAATGTTTGTCTGTGTAAAAATTGTGGGTTATCTCAGCTAGGATATAAAATACCACCTAAAAAATTATTTAATAAAGAATATGCATATGAATCTAGTACAACAAAAACACGACGAGATAACTATTCAGAGTTAGCAGAGATCACATGTAAAATAGCAGACATAAAAAAAAATGAATTAGTTATAGATATCGGCAGTAATGTTGGAGTTTTATTAAATGCATTCAAAAATTTAGGAATGAGAACACTTGGGGTAGATGCATCAGAAAATATTGTAAGTAAAGCTAATGATAATGGGATAAATACGATGTTAGGGTTTTTTGATGAAAGCATTACAGAAAAAATTTTGTTAGTTGAAGGTAAAGCAAAAATAATAACTGCAACAAATGTTTTTGCACACATTCAAGATTATGATTCATTTATGTTTGCTTTAAAAAAAATTTTAGATAAAGATGGTATTTTTATGTTTCATGTTCCGCATTTCTTACATCTAATAAAAAATTTAGAATATGATACAGTATATCATGAACATATATGTTATTTTGGTTTAAAACCATTGATTGTGTTTTTTAAAAGATTTAATATGGAAATTTTTGAAGTGTTAGAATCTGAACTTGATGGCGGTTCTATTCGCTGCTTTGTATGTCATAAAGATAAGAGACAGATTTCAACAAACATCAAAAACATATTAGAAAAAGAAAACAAAGAAAATATTTACTCCATAAATAGATTGCATGATTTTAATAAACAGGTATTAAAACAAAAAAATGATTTATTGAAATTATTAATTGATTTAAAACATAATAATAAACGGGTAGTTGGTTTAAGTGCACCAGCAAAAGGAATTACTCTTTTAAATTATTGTAAAATTGATAATTCTTTTCTAGAATATGTTACTGAAAAATCTCCTTTAAAAATCCACAAATACACTCCAGGCATGCATCAACATGTGATATCTGATGAAAATTTGATTAAAGACAAACCAGATTATGCTTTAATTCTTGCATGGAATTTTTCGGATGAAATTATTCTCAACCTCAAAGAGTTTAAGGATGCAGGCGGTAAATTTATCATACCTATCCCTACGCCAAAAATCGTATAAATACGAATTTAAAACACTGATTTTTTTAATGATTGTGGAGAAGAGTAAAATTTCACCTGCGTTTGTTGATGAACGCGGTTCAATATGGGATCTTGTAACAGACAATATTGATCATGTAGGGTTGTTAATTAGCAAAAAGGGGTCAGTTAGAGGAAAACATTATCACAAAGAACAGAAACAGTATACTTTAGTTTTAAAAGGCCGTATGAAAATTATTACAAAAGATATGTCAGACATAGTATCCAGTATTAAAGAATTTGAATTATCGGAGATGGAAATGATTCTTTTCCCCCCATATTGTTATCACTCATTAGAAGCATTAGAAGATTCTATTTGTGTTATTGCCACTTCAAAAAGTAGAAAAGATAATGGATATGAAGAAGATACTTTTAGAATAGAACTTTAATTATTGTGTCAATTTAGTATATTTTGTTAGAAACTCCCAAATTTCATTTGTGTTTGGCATATCTTTTTCAATCTTTTCAGTAGATATTATTTCAACTTCTCCAGTATAATGTGGATCTAATTGTAATTTTTTAGCTATATCTAGTAGGGACAGTGTATCACTAGCACCTAATTCAATTATTCCTTTTTTATCTAAATTATTAAAAATCCATTTTGCACAAAATTCAACATCAATAAAATTATACTGACTTTGAAGATCTACGAATAGCTGTTTATTATTAAGCAGATCATATAATGGACCTTTTTTCATATTGTTTCCATACAATGTACCTAACCTTACAATTAGAGAATTTTTAGAAGATGCCAAAATTTCAGATAATCGCTTATGAATAGCATATGGATGTCCTATAAGATAATTTTTTGCAGAAATTGTGCTAATCAAAACAAATTTTTCATAGTTCCAATTATAAATCAATTCTGCAGTAAGACCGACAGTTCTAGTAAAATCTTCAAAAGGGTTAATTTTTGCCCAGTATTTTCCAGAAGGCATTGCTGCATGAATTAAAACATCAAATGATTCTGATGAATATTTTGAAAAATTTTCTTTAGTAATAGAAATTATAGATATATCTAATTCTTTAGAAATATCAAATAGTGCTTTTCCCACAAATCCTGAACTACCAACAACAGCGATTTTTTTCATATTTTTAATAATGTTTTAAGTGGTTAAATTACTCTTTAGTTTGAAGAATTTAGATAATATTCCTTATACCAATTATAAGTCAATTCTAATCCATTAACCAGCGGAATTAATGGCTTGTAACCAATATTTTCGATTTTTGTGATATCAGGAACTCGTCTTTTTGTTCCTGCATTTTTAAATTCCTTATAGATCGGAAGAATGCTAGAACCGTGAATAGATTCTAATTTTTTAATTAAATCATTTATGGATACTTCTTCACAAGTACCAATATTAAAAATATCATTTCTAGCATTAGAATTATTAGCAATACAAAGTATTCCTGCAATCGCATCATCAATATAACAAAAACTTCTTGTTTCATTGCCATCACCTTGAACTGTAAAAGGTTCATTCTTTACACATTTTCGTATAAATTCTGGAATCACATGTTCAAATCCCATCTTTGGGCCATACACATTATGAAATCTTCCAATTAGATAATCAATACCTAATGACTTGCAAAAATTAATTGTAATTGTTTCACCAATAATTTTACTTGAAGAGTACGAAAATCTTGGGTTTTTTGAATTAGGTATGCAAAGAGTTTCACTTTCAGGAGTAGGAAAAACATTTGGAAAACCATACACTTCTGATGAGGATGCAAAGAAGATTTTTTTTACTTGTGTTTTAGGAATCCATTTGAATAAATTTAGAGTTCCACCTACATTAACTTCTAAAATTTTTTCTGGTATTTCATAAAAATATTTTGTTCCATTTATTGCAGCTAAGTGAAAAACTTGTTCAATGTCGGATGGTAGTTGATTCCAATCCTCCAGATTGGCAACATTTCCCTTGATTTGTTGAATGTTTTTCATATTTTCAACATTATCAAATCCCACTCTAAACCCATTATCAAATATAACCACTTCATGATTATGATGAATTAATTTTTTCACAAGATTATGTCCTAGAAACCCAGCTCCGCCAGTTACAAGTACTTTTATTTTGTATCACCTCCATCAGTCAATTTAAAAATTCTAATTTAATCCTCTTAGTCATAAGTAAAAACCTTACCTAAATGTAGTATAAATTCAATTAATGTATTTCATAAATCTAAGAAATTACTTTAGATTATTGGATGAAACTCAAATTCTCTTGAGAGACTATAGTAATTTTCTTAGAGTGTTCTAGTATTTTTAAGAAATTATCAATTGAATCACCATTTATCTAAATTATTTCAATATTAGAATAAATTTGATTTATTGCAGATTCTAAATATTTGAGAAATTTCTCCGAATTATAAACAGGAATTATTATTGAGACAAGATCATCTATGTCAGTCATTTACACAACTAAACTCATAATCTGCTTTTTATGTAATCTATTGAAGAGACTGGCGAGGGATCCATATTAGATAAAATTGCTCTGTAAATTGATACATAGTCAAGCATGTAAATAAGTGAGATTATTTTTGTTAGAATATTTCCTGAACCAGAGTGAATTTCCTTAAAATCAATATTGTTTTTTACAAAGAACTCCTTGAGTATATCAAATCTTTCTTTGGTTTTGATATAGTCATCTTGTCCTTGTAATAAAATTGGCTGTACAGCAGACGGTTTCTCCCATGATACTATACCGTTATGACATGCTTCTATAGCATCTTCTATAATGGCGTGAGTCTTTACATTTTCTTGCAAAGATGATTTGAATCTGATTGCAGCTGATTGTAAACCATGTGGATAGTAAATTATTGGAATGCCTGATATCCAATTAGCTAAATTCATTGTAGGATTTGAATCAGATAAATTATGAGAAGAAATTTGTTTTTTTATAACATCAAGTTTGTTTAATGATTCTGTAATGGAATTTTTATCAATTGGAAGTATTGAATTTAATATTTTTAGAATTGAATAAGTAAAATTTACAAAAGATACTCTTGGAGAATGAATAAGAGGGATTTTTCTAAATATTATTTGGTTGTTTTTACATAACTGTTCCATTTTACCTCCAGAAGAAAATGCAATTAATGAGCAGTCTAATTTTTTTGCAGAATCAAGCACTGTTAATGTCTCAGATGTATTTCCAGAAACGCTTGTTGTAATTACTAGTGTGTTTTTATCCACGGTTTTTGGTAAAAGATAACCTTTGACTAGAGAGACGTGAATGTTACTTTTAGACAGTATAGAGGAAAACAAGTCCCCAATGGCACCAGAGCCACCCATTCCTGCAAAAACAATATGATCTATATTATCAAAATCGACTGATTCGAAGTTTGATTCAAACGATTCACGTGCAATTTCGGGCCATTTGTCATAGATTTTATACATTCCACAAGTATCTACTTTATCCATTGTTGCAATGTCTAGCAATATGTGATTCAAAATCTGCTAAAACAATATAACAATTTGTAAATCTAAAAGTCCTTGAGAAGTCTAGCGTACCTGTTTGCAATGTTGAATCTGCCCCGTGATTTTAACAGTTTCTGATATTCCTTGAGCCTATTTACTTCTGCCCTTCTCTTTACCTGTGAGTCATAAAATTCCTTACTTACAGAAGGACCAACAACACCTGGATCTACTTTTAGCTTGAACTCTTTGCCATACCCTCCTCTGCCGCGAGAATAATCACGTGACACCAAAATTCCAGTGTTTTCAAGCTCGACTAGCAAGTCAGATATGCGCCTGTACTTTAGTGGATTGTGATCTTTTGATACTATCTCTGTGTATTTTTTAAATATGTTTGAAGTTGCACTCCATGATTCTTCTTTTACAATTGCAAGTGAGACAATAGCCCCTACAACACATCTCATATGGTATGACGCATTTGCAATAATCTCATCAACTCTGTCTTTTTGGATTATCTTTTGGGCTTTTATAACATCATCTTTTTTTATTATGCCGTCACAAATCTCTCCTGCAACTCGCAGCAAGTCAAGTGCACGTCTTGCATCACCATGATCTGAGGATGCAAGTTTTGCACAATGATTCAACACGTCACTGTCCAATTTTATCTTAAATGCCTTTTTTGCGCGGTCATACAGTATGCCAAACACATTGTTTTCTGAATATGGCGTAAAGTGAATCTCATCTGAACCCATTCTTGACTTGACACGATCATCTAATTCATACTCGTACAATGCATTATTTGAAATTGTTATTATGCAAACCCACAACCCTCTCTCGCGTAAATTCTCTTCCATCTGCAATAACTTGTATACAAAGTCAGATGGGTTGCCCCTGCTATCAGAAAATATAACATCATACTCATCTAGTACGAGTACAAAATACTTTTTTTCTTCCCTCTCTAGTATGTCTTCTATCTGGGACTGTATGCAATCAACTGCCTTGTTTAGTCCCTGTGCACTGGACAGAGATTCTCCATTAAGATTTCCCAAAATCATATTGGCGCATCCAAATACAGTTCTTGCCTTGCGCAGATTCACGAACCTAAATGAGATCAAATCAAGCAAATTCTCACAGACAAACTTTACGACAGTGGACTTGCCAGAACCACTTCTCCCATAAACTGATACAAACGGCACAACAAAGCCATCTCTCAGACTCATTATGTAAGACAAAAGTTTCTCTGTCTGTGCTTCTCTTCCGATGATTTTTGAGGGCATAATCATAGAGTCCAGGTATCTCTTTTCTGCAAATACCGAGTTTTTCTTTTCAATCTTTTTTCTGATCTCTGAGATCTTTTTTCTAGTTAGTTCCACTGGCAACACATGTATGCATCAAAGAAATTAATCTCATGTTTAACAAAGATTTGACCTTTGGTAAGCCCTAAATCCATCATGAACTCGTTGACTATTTTTTCAATTGATTTTTAAAATACTTGATTTTGATACGAATAATGGACAATACCGTGATTGATTCCTCGCTAAGAACAGTGGAGTGGAAAGACAACAAAGTAGTAATGATTGACCAGACCAAACTGCCAAACCAACTAGTCTTTGTAACGTTTGATGATTATACCCAAGTGGCAGATGCAATTAGGACTCTAGTTGTTAGAGGCGCTCCTGCAATAGGAGTGTCTGGTGCATTTGGATTGGCTTTGGCATCTTTGCAAAGCAAGGCAACTACAAAAGATGAATTGATATCAGATCTGGAAAAGGCAAGAAAAATCCTATATGAGACAAGACCCACTGCTGTAAATCTGAAATGGGGACTGGACAAAATCATGCAAGTTGCAAATTCTGGGGATACAGTTGAGAAAATAAAACAATTAGTAATTGATGAATCAAAAAAGATGGCAGATGAAGATATCCAAATAAACAAAACCATGGGAAAATACGGTTCGGTTCTATTTGATAACAATGATACTATAATGACTCATTGCAATGCAGGTGCATTAGCTACTGTAGCATATGGAACAGCGTTAGGTGTAATTAGAGCAACAAGAGAAAGTGGAAAAAACATCAAAGTAATAGCTACTGAGACAAGACCGATTCAGCAAGGCTCTAGATTGACTGCTTTTGAGCTAAAACATGATGGATTTGATGTCAGTTTGATTCCTGATACTGCAGTAGGATATTCGATGGCAAACGGACTAGTCAACAAGGTAGTTGTTGGTGCAGACAGAATTGTAAGAACTGGTCACGTCTTTAACAAAATTGGAACATATCAGGTAGCAACTATGGCAAAACAACATGGAATTCCATTTTATGTAGCAGCTCCATTGTCTACTTTTGATATGACTAGTGATGCTAAAGACGTAATCATTGAGATGCGAAAAGGAACCGAAGTAACTGGAATAGGTGATAAAAAAACTGCACCTGATGATATCAACGTGATAAATCCGGCATTTGATATGACTCCGCCTGAGCTGATCTCAGGAATTATTACTGAAAAAGGCGTGGCAAAACCACCATACGAAGAATCCATCAAAAAATTATTTGAAGCTAATTAATAGAAAGTTTTTATTGATTTTATATTGCATTTAATAATATGAGCACAGTTACTGCACAAGCCATAAAAGAATCCCTAAAACAATGCATGGATCCTGAAGTTCCTCTAAATATTGTCGAGATGGGCTTAATCTATGGAATTGATGTAGTGGAAAATAATAATGTTAATATCAAAATGACAATGACAACCCAAGGCTGTCCACTACATGAGACTCTAGTTCAAGATGTGACAAGATATGCCAAAAAAGTTCCAGGAGTAAATAATGTTAAAGTCGATATCGTCTGGGAACCAAAATGGACAATGGATAGCATGACTGAGGAAGGTAAAGCAAAAATCAAAAACATGACAAATACAATGACTACACCAGCTCCAATCAACTATGAAATTGCGTTACCTCAAGGAGTTGGTAAACTAGTACAACAAGAAGATGGTTCAATGGTACTAGCTAATGAACATGATCAAGGATTTATGGTTAATCAGGCTATTGTGGACTTTTGGAAATCTTGCAATGGACAACGTAAAGTCACTGAACTAGTAGAAATATTTGCACAACAAACAGGGTTACAACGAAATCAAGTAGAAAAAGAAGTTATGCAATTACTCCAACAACTACGTGAAGGTGGATTGATTGCAATTCCAGATGCACCTAATGTTCAATTCAAAAAATAAACTTAGAAAATATAATTCGAATTTGCACCATCAAAATTAATCACAACGCCTGAAAGATATTTTATCTTATTTTCAATAATTGATTTGACAAAATTTCCAATCTCTTCTGGTTCTCCAAGTCTTTTCATTGGTAATGATTTTTTATATTCATCAATATTTTCTATCAATTCTTTGGTTCTATCTGTATTAATTGGACCTGGTGCAATATTGATACAGCTGATATTTTTTGAAGCATAGTCTTTGCTTAGAATCTTAAAGACTTCACTAAATGCAGCACGATATGCTGAGGATATTATTAATTTTTTATTCGGTTCTTTAATTACACTAGAACTAATCAAAAAAATGTAACCGCCATCATTAATCTTGATATTTTGTAAAATTATACAAAATCCCAAAAATAATTGGTTATGGTACTTTTTCCAATCTTCTTCAGATATGTTTGAAAATTCTTTAGTCTCAGGACCTCCTGTGTTGAGTACTAGTATGTCTGTTTGATTATGAGTTTGTACAAAATTTTTAACACTATCTAAATTTGAAGTATCAATATCTTTTTTTGATGCTGCAAAGACTTCTATCTTTAATGATTTTAGTGACTCTGAAATTGCTTTACCCATACCTCTTGAACCTCCAAGAACAATTGCTCTCATACTGTTATCATTATTGTTCTGTAATTAAATTTCTTTATGAAAAGTAATCTGGATTCATAGGATCATTTCTTATAACCATTTCTCAACCATGTTACTGATCTTTTCTGCCTGCAGATTAAATGCAATTTTGAAATCTCTTAATTATGCAAAAACTTTCAGGACTGTTTCTGGTTGCTGTGCTTGTTTTAGGAGCATTTTCCTCAAGTTTTGCATTTGCTCAAGTACCTACAGCGCAAAATGATCAATACTCATTAAATGAGGATTCAGTTCTTACTGTTGGTCCTTCTGGAGTTTTGATAAATGATGCAAATATTGATGATAATTTCTTTGCAATAATTCAGACTAACGTTGGTTTTGGAATACTTACACTAAACTTGAATGGAACATTTACCTATACTCCTAATTCAAACTTTAACTCTATTGATTCATTTACTTATGTTGCAACCAACGGAACGCATAGCAGTAACAATGCCACAGTCACACTTTCTGTAAATCCAGTTAATGACGCGCCAATAACACAAAATAACACTGAAACAACACAAGAAAATACCTCAGTAATCATTTCTGTACTAAACAACGACTCTGATGTTGATGGTGATTCACTCACAGTCAGTTCTGTAACACAAGGAGCTAACGGAACAGTCACAACAAACGGCACCATTACAACTTACACACCACAGCCAAACTTTCATGGAATAGACTCTTTCACTTATACCGTATCTGATGGATTGTTAACTGATACTGCAACTGTTACTGTAACTGTGACTCCATTTGATGATCATGATGATAATAATGGTGATAAAATCAATATTTGCCATAAAGATAAGAAAACAATTTCTGTTTCAGTAAATGCTATCTCTGCTCATCTAAAGCATGGAGATACGATTGGAGCATGTGGAAATGACCATAATCAAAATACTGATAAAAAGTTAATAGAAGAACAGATAAAAGCACTAAAGAAAGATTTCAAAGCACAAGAAAAAATACTCAAAGAACAGCTAAAAGCATTAGAGAAAAAATTCAAAGCACAAGAAAAAGAGCTTAAAGAACAACTAAAAGATTTAAAGAAAGACAAGAAATCTAAAGATGATGATCATAATGATGACGAAGATGATGACCATGACGATGATGACGACTAAACTAAAGATTTACGTCTAAAATTAATTTTAATTAGTATTTTTTTACTAGCTAGATTTCTTTAATCTCTGTAATTGTTCCTAATACTGAATCCATCTTAACAATAGCTTTTTTCTCATTCCAACCAAGTGCAACGTACCAGTCACCTGCATCTCCGTCATATTTTGTCTCCAAAGTCTTGAGATTTTCTGGTTGAATGTCATATTTTTTTGCAATGCCTGAAACAGCTAAAGAAATAGCATCTCTTTCTTTTTCCAGTCTTCTTTTCATTAATCCTATTCCTGGACTCATACTATCTCTGATTCTTTTGTTCTAATATAGTTAATTCTCAAAATTACCCACAATGTTTAATTTTTTTATTTGATAAATTTACAACGCTTCAAATACCTCGATCAAAAGGTTATACTAAAATGAAATTAATCCAAAAATTTTCAAATTCATCACTTGCAAAAACTAGTACACTTGTATCTCTAGTTTCAATTCTTGCTGTTATAGGGCCTTTTGTAGTTGTATCTGCTGGTTTTTGGGATGCTATTTCTCATCTTCAAAAAGAACCTGAATTCTTTTGGAGCATACAACACATCGTTGTGTATACTGGAGTTTCAATAACTACAAGTGCTGCTATAATTGGAACAATTCTTTTACTTCGAAATTCTACCAAAAATTCTCTTAAAAATGGAATTATTCTAGTGATCATTGGTTCTCTAATTCAAATTGTATCAGGTTATGCTGATTCACTCTCACATGATCTTTTTGGAATTGATGGCTTGATCTCTTGGTCTCATCAACCACTAGAATTTGGTCTAGTCTTATCTGCTTTGGGTGGATTTTTGATATTAAAAAATCTTGAAAAAACAAAACTCAGAGTACTTCTTCCATTTTCTATTATTTCATTTTTATTTTTTACAACTTGGTTAGTGTTTAATCTAGTGTTGATTTTTGGTCATACTATTCAGTGTCTTCCAGTCTACAAGATATTTTTATCTGGCTGTTCAATTTTATAATTTTTTAATTTCATATATGATGAAAAGATAATCATTACTGCTCCTACTAGTATCATTATTCCTGGTGGTATCATGACTTCTTCGCCAGCATCTCCTAACTCAATTTGTAAACTTATTTGATTTTTTGAAGGATTTGTCACTTTTACTGTATAACTTCCACTTTTCTCAAAATCAAAATACCCTACAGACATTTTTGTCTGAACACTTTCTTCAGAGATTGTATTCTGATTATTATCTAAAATCTGAACAAATATCTGCTCACCGCTAAATTCTGGCATAAATATTTTGTAATATCCTACACCTTTACCCTCAAAATTCAGCTTTAGATCATGCGAATTTGATGATTCTAGCACAATTTCATCAAATATTTTATCTCCTTGTAGAAAAACAAACGATATCCAAATTATTCCAATTACACTTAATATCACACCAATTTTGAACAAAGAGAACTTCAACCCATCAACTATGTGAATTGTTTGTTTAATAAAATAATCTAAGAGGGCTCGGAGGGCTTCGATCCCTCGACCTAGCGGTTCGAAGCCGCTCGCACTATCCAGACTGTGCAACGAGTCCAAACAAGTAAGAATTTAACAGGCCTAAATATCTGTCTAGGTACTTTGAAAATATCAAAAAAAGTAGCTGGAGTTGAATATGCAATTAGGGATATTGTTCTAGCTGCAAGAAAAGTTGAAGAAAAAGGAATGAAAGTTGATTATCTAAATATTGGTGATCCTGTACAATTTGGTTTTCAACCTCCTGATAATGTAAAAGAGGCAATGATTAATGCAATAAGAAATGGAGAGAATTTTTATTCCACATCAGAAGGTCTCAAAGAACTTAGAGTAGAAATTGCTAAAAAAGAAAATGTAAAAGGATTATCCATTTCACATGATGACGTTTTAATCACTAATGGAGTTTCCGAAGGACTTGATATGGTAATATCGTCTATTGTTGAAGAAGGCGATGAGGTACTCTTGCCTGGTCCGTATTATCCACCATATGCCTCATACGTTAGATTACACGGCGGAATCCCAGTAGAATTTGCAGTAGACTTGGATAACTCTACGCCTGATATTGAAGATATTAAATCAAAGATTACATCAAAAACTATTGCCATATGCTTAATCAGCCCAAATAATCCAACAGGTGTTGTATTTAATGAATCATCACTAAAAAAATTAGTAGAAATTGCAAATCAACATAATTTGTATATTATCTGTGATGAGATTTATGATCAAATAATTTTTGATCAAAAATTTGTAGGAATTGGTAAAGTTGCAGGTGATTCCCCAGTCATTGTTCTAAATGGATTCTCCAAAGTTCATCTAATGTCTGGATGGAGAATTGGATACATTGCATTTAATCAATCATCAAAACTTGATGCACTAAGAGAAAATCTTCCAAAACTTGCACGAGTGAGAATTGCAAGTAATCTTCCTGTACAATATGCCGCATTAGAGTCGTTACGAGGACCACAAGGATACATAACTGAATTTGTATCTGAATTAAAAAAACGCCGAGATCTTGTTGTAAAACGACTCAACGAAATGCCTGGTCTATCATGCCCTAATCCAAAAGGTGCATTCTATGCTTTTCCAAAAATTGAAGACAATAAATTTGGTACTGATAAGGAGTTTGTACAAAAATTGCTAGAAACAAAAGGTGTCTTGACCGTACATGGTTCTGGATTTGGAGAAAAATATGGTAGTGGACACTTTAGACTAGTATTTTTACCAAGTCTTGAAATTTTAGATTCAGCAATGACCAAAATAGAAGATTTTGTTAGCTAATAACTCCAAACTGAAAACTTTTCTGGAATTATCTCTATAATACAATCTGTATTATCTAATAGTTCTATTGCAGATTTATTTTGCAAACTTTTGAAATATCTTGCAAGTATTTTTTTTGCAATACTTTTTACTTTGTTATTTTCTAAAATAATATTTGCATTTCCATGTCCCATTACACCAAATATTGGAGAATTCACTCCCACATCTACACAAAATGCAACTTTGTTATTTTTTCTAATATTTTGTGCCTTTTTGGTTTTAGTGTTTGTGCCGATATAGATTTTTTTTGAACTATACAAGTACCATACAGGTACTATGTGTGGAATGTTTTTACTTCCTATTGTTGTAAGATGTAAAATTTTTTGAGTTTTTAAAAATTCATCTCTGCGGTTCATGGTTTCTAAATCCTAATAGTATCATAAAAATCCCAAAGCCAATCATACCTACCGATACTTTTTCATTAGTAAATTCAGAATTTAAAATAAATTCCTCTACAAATTCTGGTCCCCAAAGTATTAGTTGTCTAACAAGAACAATTCCTGCCATAATTAAAAACAAAGAGCCAACTGCAGTATACCAGTTTCTTCCCCTACGAAAATACTCATGACTCATTTACAATGCTTAGATAATTTTGATACCTGGATTTTTTATTTTATTTTGTATCATTGCATTTAGCAATAACGGTGTTGATATCTCTGCAAGATATGATAATTCTCCTGGTCCCAAATAAATTGGTCTTAAACCTTTGATTTCATTGATCAAACCATTTACTATGCCAACTGCATCTTTATCATCACCACATACAAAAATATCATAATCAAGTACCATTGTTGGATTAACCAGCTTCTTTTCTGAAATCACATGAAATGCTGACACCAACTTTGATTTATTTTTCATATGTTTTAAAACCAGTTGATAAGAAAATGGTTTATTGTCTTTAATTGGAATGAATTCAAACCCAACATCTGTCTTTATCATTGGAACAATTGGAGATACAACTACGCAACTATCTTTAACTTGAGATAAAACTTCTGAGCAAACTGAATCAATGTTTTCATAAGGAATTGATAAAATCAAAACATCGCTATCTTTTGCAACTGAGATATTGTCATTGCCTGTAATTGTTCCATTAATCTGTCCAAATGATTCTTTTGCAATATTTGTATATTCATTTGCCGATTCTGATGCCCTTTTTGCATCCCTTGATCCTACAATTACATTATGATTTTGCGACCATCTGAGAGCGAATCCTTTTCCCATTCCTCCAGTCCCGCCAATTATTCCAATTTTCATGATATTCTTCTGAGAATCTTATTATTATCTTTATTTGACTTCCGATCATATTGGGCTCAGTTATTTTTCTAAGACACGGTCAAGCTAAAAACAATATTGAAAGAATTCTAACTGGAAGAACTCCAAATATTCCATTAACTGAAAAAGGAATTGAACAGGCAGAAAAGACAGCAAAATTCTTAGAACAAATGAACATATCTGCAATTTATTCTAGTCCTATTGAAAGAGCAAAACACACTGCAGAAATTGTTGCTAAACATAATTCTCTTGATGTGTCAATTGATGATAGATTAATTGAACTTGATATGGGAAAATTTACTGGTGTTCCATACGATGAGATTTTTACTAGTCATGGAAATGTTTTCATGAAATTCTATAATGGCGAGTTAGAAATTGCTCATAATGGTGTTGAGACTTTCTCCGAAGTCAAAAAACGTGTACTAAGTATTGTTGATCATGTCGTTGAAAAACATCCTGATCAAAATGTTGTACTTGTAACTCATATGGACCCGATCAAAGCAATGTTAGCTACTGTAGTTGATCTTTCACCTACAAATCTATTTGAGCTAATTATTGCAAATGCCTCATTGAACATCTTTAGAGAGTACAACCGTAAATTTTCAATTTCTGGAATCAATGTGATGGATCCATCTCGTTTCAATCATGATTGGTAACTAATAATCTTGAAAACCCTTAAATAGAAATTACAGGCCACGTTTCTCAACAGCTAATGAAGAGTATATTTGGTCTATTCTTAGTATTGGCAATTTTGGTAATCATTCCAGCAGTAGAATATGTGTTTGCTGCAGGTGACGAACCAGGCGGTTACCTTGATCGTAGAGTAGTAATTTGGAATTTATTTTATCGAATGATGACTGTGGCATTTACAGTGGGTGCAGTGGTATCTGGAACTATAATTTGGCTATGTTGGAGATTCAGAGAATCAAATCCAAAAGCCACCCCAACTCCATATGAAAAGGAAGGAGTTTGGTAAAAATGGGACATCATTCTAACTGGCCAGAATGGGTTTACGTTGGAGTTGTAATTGCACTGATGTGTTGGGTAGGTGCAGAAGCTTGGAATGCAGAAAGACTTGTAGAACATGTTCCAGCAGATGCCGAAGTTATCAAAGTCACTGGACAACAATGGTTCTGGACATTTGAACATGAAGACGGAACAAAAGAAATTGGTGAACTACATGTTAAAGTCGGTAAAGCATACAAATTTGAAATAATGTCAAAAGATGTCAATCACTCATTTAACATTCATGATTATGTTGTATTGATGGATGCAGTACCTGGCAGAGTAAATACTGTATGGTTTGCTCCAATGGAAGCTGGTGAACATGACATTCAATGCAGAGAATATTGCGGACTAATTCACTATAACATGCGTGGTAAACTGATCATAGAGGATGATTCATCTTGATGCTAACCCTTTTATCTAAACTTTCAAGTGAGGAGAATTATCAATGGTTCTAGAATTACAAAAGCCACGTCCAATTTGGCAAATAATGTTTTCAACACATCATACTGATGTAGGTTTACTATACCTCATTACATCTCTTGCATTCTTGTTTATGGGTGGTGCATTAGCTCTTGCAATTAGAGCAGAACTGTTCTTCCCTGGAGCACAAATCATTACGGATGCTATGACCTTTAACAGAATTTTTACCGTACATGGAACAACATTGATCTTCTTGTTTATCATACCATTTGCATCAGCAGTTGGTAACTACTTTGTACCAATTATGGTACGATACAAAGACATGGCATATCCAAAATTAAATGCAATAGCATTTTGGATGATTCCTCCTTCTGGTGCACTAATTTGGTTAGGCTTTGCTGACTTTACTTGGTATGCAACTCCGCCATATTCTATTATCAGCGCACCTGGTCCTGCAGCAGATATGTGGATATTTGGACTAAAGATTTTGGGAGTCTCTTCAGTATTGGGAGCAATTAACTTTGTTGTAACTATTCTAAAATGTAAACATCCAGACATGTCAATCGGACAGGTGCCATTACTTGCTTGGTCATTTTTAACATCATCTTTAATCATCATCGTTGCAATTCCGACATTTGCAGCAGCGCTATTGATGTTACTAACTGATAGATTAGGCGTATCTGGTTTCTTTAACCCAGCAATGGGTGGAGATCCAATTGCATATGCACACTTGTTTTGGTTTACATTCCATCCTGAAGTGTATGTGTTAGTTATTCCAGCAATTGGAATGATGTATGAAATTATTCCAAGATTTTCAAGAAAACCAATATTTAGTCATAGTTCTGGAATCTTTGCCTTTGTATTATTATCGATAGTTAGTTTCTCATCATGGGCTCATCATATGTATGCTACAGGAATGTCATTTACTGAAAAAACCGTATTTATGATTGGAACACTAGCTGCAGTACCCGCATCTGCAATGCACGTCTTTAACTTTATTGCAACAATGTGGAATGGTAGAATAAAGTTTGCAACACCCATGATGTGGGCAGTAGGCGGAATTGCATTATTCTTCTCAGCAGGAGCAGGTGGTGTAGTAAATGCTGCAATGCCACTTGACTTTCAGACACACGATAGTTATTGGGTAGTTGGTCACTTCCACCTATTTGTAATGGGGACAATCGCATTTGGTTCAATAGGCTATCTATACTACATGTTCCCATATGTTACTGGTAGAATGTATAATGAAAATATGGGTAAAGTTCACTTTGTAATGTCATTTGTAGGAACAGTTTTGGTATTTTTCACACAACACGTACTTGGACTCTATGGAATGCCAAGAAGAATTTTCGATTATCCACCAATCCCAGAATGGATTGCTATGAACCAAATTGCATCCGTAGGTGCTATGATTATTGGTGTCAGCATGGTAATATTTTTGATAAACATGATCCACAGTTCTGCAAAAGGAAAATTAGCAGATACAGACGATCCATTCAATTTGGGTGGCAAATATTATTATCCATTTGAATCAAAGAACCCACATCATCATTAGGAGAAATATGAAATGAATCAAGATACTCAAAATATTTACAGAACAACCCCTGCAAGAACCGGAAAAATGATGGCCATAATGTTGGGCATTTGTATTGTTGGCGGTGCAATATTTTTTGGTATGTGGGATTATTGGACTTCTCAACCAGCACCTGTAGTTGCACAAATGGCTGGTGCAAAACAAACAGAAACTGCCGTAGTAGCTACTGGAAAAACAATCCCGATAGATCTTAAATTTGTTGAATCATCTGATTTTAGAACATTAGCATTTAATGCATTACCTGGTGAAGAAGGACATAATCCTACAATTAATGCAAATGTTGGTGATAAGATTACATTCACTGTTGAAAATGCAGGTAAATCATTTCATTCATTTGGTGTAACTGCAGACAATGAAGGTTTTGCCGGAATTTTTCCAAATAGCGTTATTGCAACTGCATCAAATCCACTTAAACCTGGAATGGCAGGATCATCCGAATTTATTCCATCTGAGGAAGGAACTTACTATTACATCTGTACTGTTCCTGGACACAGAGAACAAGGAATGGTTGGAGAGATTATAGTGAGTGCAGCACAAGCTGGAGAAGCACCAAAAGCTGCAGCAGCTCCAACTGGTGTTCATCATGATTTTAGTGTAGACTTTGTTGAATCATCTGATTTTAGAACATTAGCATTTAACGCATTACCCGGCGAAGAAGGACACAATCCAGAATTTCGTGTAAATTCAGGTGATGAAATTACCTTTACTGCTGTAAATGCAGGTAAATCATTTCATTCATTTGGAATCGTATCTAATCCAGAAGATTTCAATAATATACTTTGGAACTCTGCTATTGCATCTCCAAATAACCCATTAAAACCAGGTCAAGATGGAAGTGTTACATTTACTGCAGGTGCCCCAGGAACTTACTATTACATTTGTACAGTTCCAGGACATGCATTGCAAGGAATGCAAGGTTCATTCATAGTAGAATAGATTGGCCCTACAATATCTAGCATTAGCATCTCTAATTGTTTTATACTCTCTAATGTTTATTGGTGGATACATTTCATCGGCTGGACTTGGACTAACATGTCCTGAATGGCCGTTATGTCCAAATGGAATAATGCCAAATGAAGAGTATTTTATTGAATGGACTCATAGATTGATTGCTGCAACTACTGGCGCTCTTGTGATTGCAACTACCGTAGGAAGCTGGATTAACAAAAATGCTGGACGAAAGATACGATTTACTAGCACTTTTGCATCTACACTTGTAGTTACTCAAATCACACTTGGTGCACTAGTAATTGATTTAAAACTCCACGCTGTACTTGTTGCAATTCATTTAGGTGTTGGAATATTGTTATTTTCAATGGTTTTACTAACTACATTATTTGCATTTAGAATTGCAAAAAAACCAATAGAATCTACAGTTTAGATTTTAATTTTTTTTTTTTTTGGAATGTAGATATATGCTATGACTACTACTAACGTAATGGCTCCAAAAGTGATTGCCATGATGAAAATATATCCAAATGGATTTTGTGTACCCATGTTAAAAGTATAAGTAAGAATTTCTGGACTACCGTCCATATCATATAGATCAACTTTTACAATATGATTTCCTGAATTTTTCCAAACATAATCTATTTCATAATGACCTCCTTTGTGTAACTCTGGATTGATCGCATCAATTTGTTGATCATTATAAAAAAATCTAACTCCCATTGTAAACTGCTCTACTTCATTAAATTCACTATCTCCAACTCTAAATAGAATTTGTGATTTTTCTCCTATTTGTGGAAATTCTGGTAGTGTTGCAACTTGTACCCTATACCCACCAAGAAATTCTTCAGCAGAATTAAACATTGAATGAGCAAATGCGTCAGAAAATAAGGGAATGCTAATTGATACTAACATTAACGTAATGATGACCGATCTTACTTTTGACATTATGACTTCTATGATTTTGCATGAATATAGTGTTAATCAATTTTCGTTGGAAAATCTTCAAAACCTTTAAATCCTTATTGGCAAGACACTGAAATGTTGACTATCGTAAGCAAATCAATCGATATTAAAACACCTGTAGAAAACGTATTTACCTATTTTGCAAGACCAGAACACGTTTCTGATCAAATCAAAAATGATGCAGTAGGTATGACTGTAATTCCTATGGATATTAAAGAAGGAATGGGTGTAGGAACAACATTTAGAATAATTGGTGACTTTAATGGTAAACGATTAGAATGGGATTGTGAAACAACCGAATTTGTCAGAAATGAAAGAATATCTGCAAAACAAATTACAGGACCATTTAAGCACTGGAAAATCACTAATGAATTCAAATCATTAGGTGATAATTTAACCAAAGTAACAATGTCTGTAGATTATGCAATGCCATTTGGTCCATTAGGAGCAATTTTGGATAAAGCAAAGTTTGCAAAATCTGCTGAACGAGGAATGGAAACAGCACTTTACAATGTTAGAGGACTACTTGAAGGAAATGGTTCAATTCCAGTATACATCACATTAGATGCATACCAAAAATTACTTGCCGAAAAGAAAAAAATGAACGATGTTCCAGTTTCAACAGCACTTACTGCAATTCTTGAAAAATATGCTGAAATCGAAGCAAAAGCTCAAAATTAAATTTTCATTTCTATAACAATCTTAAGATTAATAACAACTCGAGATTTTTCTATTTTTGTGGGTCTATGGCGCAGCCAGGTAGCGCACCGGACTCTTAATCCGGTTGTCGTGGGTCCGAATCCCACTAGACCCGCTTTTTTATAAATTTCAATGTGAAAATAACAATTTTATAATAATTTTAGTTTTGTAAATCTGATAATAACTCTAAATCTAATTCAAACTCTTTTGGTAATCCTTTCCACCAATTATTATCTGACATTCCAAATGTTTTGTGATGTGTTAACTTATAGATCTTTCTAAATTTGAATTGGATGTTAAATTTTTATCTCCTGAACTTTTATTATTACAATATTTTTTTGCCAAGTTTAATAACTCGTCAACTCCAATTGGTTTTGAAATTACAGAAATCAGACCTTGCTCAAGAGCTAGTTTGTTTTTAGCATTAAATTCAGAATATCCTGTGACTATCACCACTTTTGCATTTTTATCAAATTCTATAATTTGAGAAAACGCTTCATATCCATCTATCTTTGGTAGGATTCCATCCATCACAACTAAATCGGGATGTATTTGCTTGTATTTTGATATGGCCTCCTCACCATTAATGGCTGTTTGAACATTAAATCTGTTAATTTCTAGTATTTCTACATACAAATTTAATAATTCTTCATCATCTTCAACGATTAGAATTACTGTCATATTATTAGTATGATATTCTTAAGATACTAATTAAATTTAGGTTTGTAAAATTTAATACAAATAATGATTTCTTTACCTCAAATAAACAATTAATGCAAAAATCTCATAAAAACATATTATCTAATTAATACTCTAATCTATGTGAAATTAAGAGGTTCCATTTATGAATAATTTAGAATATACACAGTCTAAAAATAAAAAAGACCATAATTCTATTGTTTTTCTAGTATGCGCTCTATTGGGGATAACTCTACTTTATCAAGTACGGCCATTTTTAGAAGACTCACAATTTATCTTGATTTCTATTCCTACGTATACAATTGTTGTTGGAATATTGATTCTATTTTCATTACTTCTTACTATCAAACTGCACAAACAGAATCATTTCCAATCAAAGGCATTTATGCTCTTTACAATAGGTGTTTCATTTTGGTTTGTCGCAGATCAGATTTGGGTAATATACGAAAACATCTATGATATAGATCCTTTTCCATCAATTGCTGACATTTTTTATATTGGTGCGTATCCGTTTTTTGTTGGATTTCTTTTATTATCGTTAAAACCAATCAAAAAATTAATAACAAAAAAGATTTGGTTATTTGCACTTTTGTTATCACTCTCATTAGTTATCCCATCTGTGATTGCATGTTTTAATTCATTAGATGAAGAAGAGGGAGGATTAGATGTTGTTTCCAAATCTATTTTATTATCTTATCCTATACTGTCTGGATTTCAATTAGCTCCTGCTATTGTTGGAATTTTATTTATGGTAAAAAAAGGCATTAGCTATTCATGGATGTTAATGCTACTTGCATTTCTGATTTATAGTATCTCTGATACATTCTATCTTTTTTCAGAGTTGGAGAACACGTATCATGATGGACATCCTGTAGATCTAATGTATCTGTATAGTTTTATTTTGTTAATATTTTCTGTTCATAATCGCATAAAAATCACTAATAATTCTAATATTCAAAATAATGAGATATTTTTTAATGAAGATATAAGATTTGAAACTATTACTAAGTATGGAATTCCGCTAACACTGTTACTGTTTTCAATGATTGTTATTGTCTCTATGATCAGTATAATGTACCTAAATCCTGAAGAGGGATTATCTGTTGAACATATTGTATTTGGAGTTATTGCCATGCTTATTGTATTTTCTGTAATAATTATTACAATTAACAGAAATCTTACAAAATTTGTTAGAATGAGGACTATAGAGCTTGAAAAACAACAAAGTAGTTTAGAAGAGATAATTGAAGAAAAAACACAAGCAATACTCAAAGCAGAAAGATTATCTGCTATTGGAGAACTATCTGGTCGTTTAGCACACGATTTAAGAAATCCATTATCTGTAATGAAATTGTCTGTTGATTTAATTAAACAACATCCTGCAGATACAAAAATTTCTGATACTATAATTACTAAAAGACTTGAATTAATCGAAAAAAGTATCGATAGAATATCTCATCAAGTAGATGATGTATTAGGTTACGTTCGAAATTCTCCCTTGAAGCCTACTTCTGTATCTCTTAAAACATTAATTTTAGCATCAATTGACAAGGTCCATGTTCCACATGATGTTATAATTACTGTTTCAGATACTGATGTAATTGTAACTTGTGATGTAGTGAAAATTGATGCAGTTTTCATTAATCTTATTGTAAATGCAATTCAGGCAATGAATCAGGGAGGCACACTTGAAATAAATATTAAAACACAGGGTGATTATGCTGTTATTGATTTTATTGATTCAGGTTTAGGTATTCCTGAAGATTTTATTAATAAAATATTTGAGCCTCTATTTACTACAAAACAAAAAGGAACAGGGTTGGGTCTAGCTAGCTGTAAAAATATTATTGAACAACACAATGGAAGTATCACAGTAAAAAACAACCCAACTACATTTACAATCAAAATACCCAAAACAAATGATGAGTTAGGTAGACAATAACCTCGATATTTCTAAAGTTTTCTTAGAAGCGTAAATCTGCTTTTATCTGGCTCTATTTCTTCATGCATATCCACATTACTAATTATTTTGACTTTATATTCAGACCATCTTTTTTGCATATTTCTAAATTTAGAATTATGATTGATTTGTTTTTCTGATTCATCGTATCTTTCACAGTTCATAATGTATTTTCCAGATACACGGTACATTTCAGAAATTCCTTTCTCTAAAACATCATCATCTAGATAATTCAATAGCTGATGAGTAAATACAAAATCAACTGATGCATTTTCAAAAGGTAAATCTGTAATTGATGCTTTTTTGAAATTAAATTTTGGACTCTTTGCTTTTGCAATATCTAAGGCTGTATCATTTAAATCTGCACCATAAACATCAAATGATTCAGGAAATAATCGTAAATCAATTCCAGTACCACATCCAATTTCTAATACACTTGTACAGCGTAATGAAACTACCAAATCCCTGACAAATTTAGCAAATTCTTCATTGAATTTAGATTCATTTTCAATTGCATATTTGTCCCAGAATTCTTTATCATAATTCATAAAATATTTTCATTTGTCTTGTATTTGATATTATTTGTTTAATGTTGACACTTACATGAGACAAGTTTTGTATCAAATGTGCAATCATGAGGTCCATCTGATCTATTATCCATTGGAATCTCTTTCATACAATCATCATGGCGACCTTTTCTGCAAAACCAACAGATCTCCTCTATATTTCCAGTTGAACAGTGTTCCATACTTGTATTACTGTATTTGTGGGTAAAAAACTTCTTGGAATTTTAGATAAAAGTTAACCATGGTAAAAATCTCTCATCTTTTCCCATTGTAACGTCTGAAAATAATTTTTGTAATTCTTTTGTAGTCTTTCCCATCTTTGCATTTCCAATGATTACTTTATCAATTTGTGTGACTGATTTTACTTCAGCAGCGGTTCCTGTCATAAATATCTCATTAGCAGAATACAGGTCTCCTCTTTCAAGATCTCTCTCTATCACATATCCACCATTTTCTTCAATGATTTGGATTACGCTATCCCGTGTAATTCCTTCTAAACCTCCTGCTGAAAGTGGAGGAGTTTGAATTGTATCATCTTTTACGATGAAAATATTCTCTGCGCTACCTTCTGCAACTTTTCCGTTTATGTTTAGCATAATTGCTTCATCATACCCGTTCTCTAATGCTTCAACTCTTGCTAATGCTGCATTTGCATAGTTTGAAGCTGCTTTTGCCTGCATTGGCTGTGATCTAGAGTCTATCTTTATCCAACTTGAAACTTTGCATTTTGCACCAGAGAATTTTCCAGCTTTACCCTCTCCCATATTCCATTCCCAACAAGAAATTGAAACATCAACTTTGTTTGGAGTTGGTGTAAGGCCCATTGTGCCAAAACCATAGTATGCCAATGGTCTAATGTAGCATTCTTTTAATCCATTAGCTTTTACTGTTTTAATAATTGCATCTGTTATCTCTTTTTTTGAATATTGCATCTTCATTGAATATAATTTTGCTGAATTGAACAGTCTGTCAACATGTTCTTCTAATCTAAAAATTGCTGATCCTTTTGGCGTATTATAACATCTAATCCCTTCAAAGATTGATGTTGAATAATGTAAGGCATGAGTAAGTACGTGTACTTTGGCATCTTTGAATGGTACTAACTTTCCATTCATCCAAATTTTACCAATTTCCTTCATAGGAAAGGGAAAATACTATGCCAATTTAAAGAATATCTTTGAGATTGGTAGGATATCTTTATTCTAATTTGTTTTACGATATTTTTAATTATTTTATTTGGCAAGTGCCTAAATACATCATAAATCAATTTAGATTATGGAATGGATTTTAGGTTTTTCTGCAATTGTTCTTTTAATAATAGGCTTGATTGGTCAGGCATTTGAATTAAGAAAAATTAGAATTGATTCTACTCAAGAACAACTAGGCTCAGCTAATATTTTTCTTAACAAGAAAAATTTCAAATGGTATGGATTGATTATTGCAGGTATGATTCTATGGTATGTTGCCGAGCGTAGTTAAGATGATCTATATAGATCAGGTCTAAATACTAGAAACTGTAACTTATTGTGTCGCGTGTTTAGGGTAACGCCGGACTAAATCTAGATAAGGTCCAAGAACAAACCCTTATTGGCGGTAAAGGTGAAAACCCTTAACGCCTCTTTAACTCAATTAAATAAAATTAATCTTTGATATTTCTTGATGAATTACGTTTATAGCTTTTCTGATACTATTTTTAGAATCTTCAATAACGATAATTATTCTTGAGGTTTCTTCTTGTGCATCCATATTCAAAATGTTTAGTCCTACCTCACCAATCTTTGCACTAGTTCGTGATGCTACCTGTTGTACTCTCCACATCTCATCGCCAATTAACGTGATTACTCCTCGGTTGTATGTAATTGATGCAAGTGGATCAAACCCAAGGAAATATTTTTCATTTCTTTTAACGTAATCTGCATCTAAAAATAATATTCTTGAAAATTCAACACCATCTTTAGTAAATGGTGATAAAATTATGTATTCACTATAGCGTTTATCTTTTTCTAATGATACTAGTAATTTTTGAGCTGCATTCGTTTCAATTTTAAAAATTGCACAGTTTTCTTTTCCGGTTACAATCTTAATTGGATGACCCTTTTTATTATCTGGCACTCGTTTTATTGTAGTAGTTTTTGATGGTTCTTTCATATTTGTAACGATAATTGGCATATCTACTCCGTTTTCTACAATCTCTTTAATTGCAATAGGGTCCAAAATTTTCATTCCAAACATTCCTGCTAGTCTTGCCTCATTATATGATAACTGATCCACTTCAGTCAACCCGTTTTCAACAATTTTTGGATCTGCAGACACTACAGAACTGTCTTTTTCAAAATCTATTCTAGTTTCATATTTTTTATGAAATAGTATTCCAAGATCAGCTGCAGTTCTATCGGAACCTCCTCGTTCATAGGTAGTAATTACCCCTTCTAGAGTTTTTCCTATGAAACCTCCAATTGTAACTACCTCATTTTCATCTACCAGTTTAGCTGTTTCTCCAAGATTTTCTCTTGATTTAGATGCAAGAAAATTTGTTGATTCTATATTATGGTCTGTAATTATTGGCCAATTGTCATAGCTTACTGCATTTGATTTTATCCCATTGCTTCTAAGAATGTAATTCATTACATGTGAAATTAGAATTTCTCCTGAAAATGCCAATGATCGTGAACGTACTTCATTTGCAAATTCTTTTTTTAATAACGCTTCATCTAATGCTGTTTCAGCTTTTTTTAGGAACAAATCTATGCTTTTTTGACAATCTTCTTTATTTTCAGAATTTACAAATTTCATGATTTTTTCATAACACGATTTTATAACATCTAAATTTACTTTTTTACCACTTTCAACATTTCTTCCTTGTTCTAAGATTACATCTGTAAGCGAACATTTTTTTCCATTTTGAATTGTGAGTGGTGCTGAAAATACTGCAATAATTTTTGAATCTTTCTTTAAATCATTAATTCTGTCTATAACTAACGGTATTGAAACACCGTCAATACCAATGGCACTACCGCCAAATTTGGCTACAACTAACTTTGTCATGATACTTTAACAAAAATAATTGGTTATCTATTAAGGATTGGATCAATATTACATCAATTTTTTGATTATGTTGTATGCATTGATTGCTCCACTAGTCTGTACTGGATTTCTCTTCTGCTCTAGTTTTTCAATGATTAATTCATCAATTTTGTAAATGTCCTCAAAAACAAATCCTTCCTCTTTTGCGTTATCTTCTTGCTCAAAATGCCCCTTTATTGGAATAAAAATTCCAGGTGTACCGTACATTTTTGCTTCATCTATAGTTGATTTTCCCGCAAGCGATACTATTGCATCAGCTGCAAAAATTATCTCATGAAGGTTATCTACAAATCCGAAATTTCGTACAGTTTCTCCAAACTCTTTCTTTAGAGATGGACCTGAAACTACTATTACATCAACATCGTTTTTTATTTTTGAAATTGATTCTATTGTTTTTTCAATTAGATACAAGCCAGCATCTGTTCCTCCTACTGAAATAACTATGGTTTTTTTATCAAATGAAAACTTTTTCCGAAGTTCATCTCTAGAAAAGCATGTTTGTCTTACAATTGGTCCAACTCTTTTGATATTTCCTTCATCAGTCCCATTTTCAGGAATAATCACAGTATCACACTTTTTCATAATTTTCTGCATAGATTTATTCATCTTTTTTTCAATAAACGATGTTATGCCATTTACAAAATTAGTCTGTACAATATCAGTAATCAAGACAGTTGGTATTTTTTTATTTTGAGCTACAGTAAGTGAAGCAAAGTCTTCATCACTTACAATTAATTTTGGTTCATCTTTTTGTATAATTATTTCGGAAATCTTTTTACATCTTTTATAATATTGATAATAATTCCAAAGCCATCTAGTTGAATTTTTCAGCTTTCCATTTTCTATAATGAATGATGGAGGAATATACACATCTTCAACTTTAAAATCTAAATTTTTTAGAATTTTTGCAGCACTACTTCCTGTGATGAATTTAGTAGCAATGTTTTCAAAATTATCTACAATAGCTATGTCTCTTGTAACATGACCTAATCCTATTGGACTAGAAAAAAAATCTAAATCTGTCATATTTGTATGAAATTCTAATCAAATTTCTAGATTATTACTTGTCTCAAAGTTTAAATGGTTTTTAACAAGGTAAGTTTTCGGGCTCATGGTCCAGATCGGTTATGACGTCGCCCTTACACGGCGAAAATCCAGGGTTCAAATCCCTGTGGGCCCATTTAGACTTGAACCTTGAAATGGTTCAATATTATAATTAAAAATCATAAGTTTGTTTATATGACGAAATTTTCTGTCAATATCATTGGTTAATCAATATGTTTGGATAGGAATTACAGTTGCGGCGTTTTTTGTAGGGGTTGGTGCTAGTTATGCTCATTTTGCAAATACATATGATCCAATGTCTATGAAATTTCAAAATCAAGATTTGTTTAATCAAATGATGTCTAATAATCCTAAGATGTCCCAACAATGGATGGATTCAGGTATGATGAATCAACAACAAATTATGCAAGATCCAAAACAAATGATGGAATGGATGGCAAACGATCCAAAACATATTGAACATATGTCAACGATCATGAAAGAAGATCATGTATTTATGTCAAAAATGATGTCTGCTATGATGAATGATCCTGATTTGAGGTTACAGCTGATGGGCCATATGTCTGAAAATACAGAATCATTCAAAGAAATGATGAATATGATGGGTTATGCTAACATGACAGGTCATAAAGATTATGGAATGAATCAAAAAATGATGAATAACAACATGATTCAAGATGGAATGATGATGGGTAATATGACAGGAGTAATGCATGATAACATGATGATGGAGTTGATGAAAGACCCTGAAACAAGAGAAAAAATGATGGAGTTGATGAAAGAACACATTTCAGAAATGAATGACTTATTCTCTTCTAATTTATCGTATGATGAGTTTAATATGAAAATGGCTGATTTAATGCAAGAACACATGCAATCAATGCAAGAGTTAATTCCTAATCATCAAATGACAGGAACGATGCACAACCCTTAAAAATTTAGTTTCCAATTCTGTTAACTTATTTTGGTCTTGATTTTATTTTTCATGTTTTTTGATTAAGTGTTTCAATTCGCCCTTTGTACTTTTCCTTGTACAAAGATCTGCAAGATGTACAACAAAAGAACCTCTCAAAATCTGCAATTTTAAGAACATGTGGTTTGTCAGAAATTGGACCCTTACACAAATCACATGTCATTTTTAAAATCATATTTTTTGTGATTTTTACATCATGTTTTTTTGGTGATTTTACTTTTATATTCTCAAAATGTTTCTCAGTCTTGTTTTCAAGCATTCCAAGATCAATTATCGGCGATATTGATTTTATCAATCCCACATTTACCAATCTCTCATATCTAGCTTGAACCGTAGGTGTGCTTACTTTGATCTCTCGGGATATCTGTCGAAATGATTTTCTCCCGTCTTTTATCAGCGATTCAATAATTGCAATATCAATTTCATCAGGCTGAAATGGCATATGGTTAATTCCAGTTGAGATTATTTATCGTTTTACAATTGTAAAGTACACTATTATTGTATATGTGGAATTATACATTATTCATGTCAAATCAAATCACATTAAAAAAATCTCTTGTTGTTACTTTGTTTGTATTATTCTCATTAATTTTTGTTGGAGGTGTATTTGCAGCTACAAATGAAATTGCAATCGGTGCTGGAAATGAACTATCTTATCCTTCATGGTTAGTAATTGCATACCTAGCAGGCTTGTCGATGATAATTTTACCATGTACGCTTCCATTAGTGTTCATTATAATTCCACTTAGCATGGGTAAGGGTGCAAAAAAGGGACTTGGTATGGCTATGTTATTTGGAGTAGGCCTTACAATAACAATTGCATTTTATGGATTTGGAATTGGTGCACTTGGTCAAACAGCAGATTTAGATCGTATTTCTGTTTTCATGTTTTTAATTGCCGGTGTTGCAGCATTTCTTTTTGGTTTGTCACAACTGAAATTATTTGAATTAAAACTACCTACATACTCTGGCACTCCTAACTTTATTCAAAAACGTGGAGATTACTCAAAATCGTTTTTCATGGGATTATTATTAGGAAATGCGGGCGTTGGTTGTCCAAATCCTATGTTTTATTGGCTGTTAATTTACATCGCAGGAACTGGTAATATGGAGATAGGTGCAAGTCTAGGTGCAGTTCATGGAGTAGGAAGAGCAATCCCATTAATTCTTTTGTCCGTCTTGGCAATCATTGGCGTAAATGCTACAAAAGGAATTACTACAAACAAAATAACAGTTGAAAAACTTACTGGATGGATGTTGATAGTACTTGGAGCATTTTTAATAATTAATGGTATACCTGGTGGTCATGAATGGTATGAATCTACATTTGTACATATTGCATGGAATAATTTTGTTTCAACATTGTCTCTACCACCAGAATTTCATATTAGTCAGCATGCTCATCGCTATGATGTTCAAATGCCACAAGAATTTGCTCCTATCTTATTTAGTGCGTTACTTGTGTTTCCAATCGTATGGTATTTTACTCGAAAAAAGGAAATAACAACATGAAAGATCCTGTTTGTGGAATGGATATTGGAGAAAAAGGTGACTTGTTAGAGTATGAAGGAAAACAATATCGATTTTGTTGCGCTAGTTGTAAATGGGCTTTTGAGCAGAATCCTGAACAATTTATAAAATCATGAATGTACTAGTTCTCACAACACCTGGATGCTCTAATTGTAATATTCTTGAAAAAATGTTAGATAAACTAGGCATAAAATATGATCTTATTGATGTAACTGAAAAACCAGAATATTTGGAAAAATACCCGATATTTATGGCACCTGGTTTAGTGATTAATGGAAAACTAGAGTTTACTGGCATTCCTAAAAAAGAAGATTTGGAAAAGAAATTCTCTAAAACTCGCTAATGTTTTTTACTCTGTTTATGGTGGAATTTTCAAATGACTGATTATTCTATGAATGAAAAAATGATCCTTGTTCAATATGCTATTAAAAAATATGAAAATGAAGAAACTGTAATTGAAAAATTAAAGACTATTTTAAGTGAAAAAGACATTCAAAGAAATATTGATACATTAATTGGAACTCAAAGAGTAAGAAGGATAGGACCAGAAATTCTTCAAAACAATGAAAGCCATACTGAAATTCCTGATCTACCAGATAATCTAAAGCCCTTAATTGACCAACTCTAGCATTTGGAAATTCTTTTTACCATGGTATTAAGAAGCAATACGAGGTAAAATTGTTAGAAGAAATATTTGGTCAAATTGGTAATTTTACTCCCGCTATTATTGCTGGACTTGGATTGACATTAGGAATACAACACGCATTTGAAGCAGATCATATTGCTGCTGTTTCTACTCAACTGACAAATTCAAATACAATTCAATCAAAAAAACAACTTTTCAAAACAAGTCTAACAAAATCTTCATTGCTTGGTGCAATCTGGGGGGCAGGACACACTACTACTTTGATAATAGTTGGTTTGATAGTTTATGGTTTTACACTTACAATAAATAAAGAAATTTTTTCTGGGTTTGAATTTTTAGTTGGACTGATGTTAATTTTATTAGCAATTACAAGAATATCAAATAAAAATATTCTAAAAATTAAACACAGACATCCACATACACATAATGACGGTTCGACTCATTTTGATGAACACAATCATCATGACAATAATCACTCTCATAGTCATAAATCATATTTCATTGGAATGATTCACGGTCTTGCTGGAAGTGGAACACTCATTGTTATGACCTCGGGCATGATTCTTAGTCTTCCTTCAGCCTTGACATTCATCGGAATATTTGGATTGGGTTCTATTATTGGAATGTTTTTAATCGGAGGATTACTTGGTATTCCATTTGGCTTATCAAATAATAATAGGTCTAAGACAATAATGAAATACTTGACATGTTCTCTTAGCTTTGTTTTAGGCTTGTCTATTGTTTATCAAATAGGAATTATAGAGAATTTATTTAGATTTTAAAAGCCACGCAGTCCTTCTGGACGCATAATCTCTGGATGCTGCTTCATCCAATTTATTTTATCTAACATAGCCTGTTTGTCTTGTGGAAATGTACCTTTAATTGTATAAGCGTTTGAACCATGGTTTGCCCTAAAAATTATTTCTTCCTTAGTTTCTATCTGACTAATTAAATCATACAACTCTTCAAGTGATTCATCATCAGTAATTCGAATAAATGGCTCTCCAAATTTTTCTAAAAATTCTTGTTTGATTCCATTTTCTAAATAGAGAGTTAAGGCTCCCACATAATTAGGAGAACAAGCACTAATTACTTCTGCGGTTCCTCTAATGTGTTCTTTTGAATACGTTTTTCCACCCAGTCCTAAAATTATCATGCATGACATTATGTAACCCGCGTCTTTTGCTTTGTTAACAGATTTGATAATTGTCTTTGCAATCGCTCCTTTTGTTACTTTTTTTAAAACTATATCAGAACCACTTTCAATTCCCAAATACAACATATCTAATCCAGCATCATGCATTTTCTTTAGCTCCTCGGGAGTTTTCTTTAAAATGTTCATTGGCATTGCATAGCATGAAATTCTCTCAAGATTAGAAAATTTTTCATAAAGATATTTTACAATTTTAACAATGTATTCTGAATCCAGATTAAGAGCATCACCATCTGCCAAAAATATTTTTCTAGTATCTGGTAATTGTTTTGCCATTAGATCAATTTCCATTTTTACCTCATCCCATGGTTTTTCTGAATATTGTTTTGATCTGTACATATCACAAAAAGAGCATTCATTAAAGGAACATCCTAAAGTTACTTGAAAAATTAATGATCTTGCCTCAGAAGGAGGTCTGTATAACGGAGCATCATAGTTTAACATCATTTTACTTCACATGAATTGCTTGATTATGTTTTTTATACTTTCTAATATCTCCCAGATGAATAAAACCCATAACGCCTTTTAATTGATGAATACAAGAATTTCATAGATTATGGCAAACGATCCAGAATCAAAAAGACTAATGTGGTTTATTTTTGCAGGCTCAAGGGGTGGTCTAACACGTCTACGCATCATATCAATGCTTAAAAAAACACCACTAAACACAAATCAATTATCTAAGGAACTGGGCTTTGATTACAAGGCTATTCAGCATCATATCAAAGTTCTTGAAAAAAATAACATGATTACAAAAATTGGAGAAAAATACAGTGTTATGTATTTTATATCTACATTTCTAGAAACCAATATGGAGACATTTGAAGAAATTGAAGGAAAACTGGATAAAAGTAAATAAAAGATTAGGAGATGCTTCTCTCTAAATGGAATCAAATTCTCTACTGCTATCTATTGTTTCCATCGCTAATATGGTAGTACTTGTAGTCTTAATTTGCATTTTTGGAAAAATATACTCTAAGACAAGAGCTCAGCTTCCTTTAGGTATGATTGTAGTTGCAGGTATGCTATTCCTTCATAATGTTATTGGAGCATTTGCATATTTCTCAATGGATGAACTATTTTCATATGAAATATTCCCTTACATGTTAGGAGTTGGAATTGCTGAACTAGTAGGATTGTTGATTTTCTTGAAGATTACTTTAGACTAGTTTAATTGTAGAGTGAAACTAATAATTTTATGCTAAAAAAATATAACAAATATTTTTCACTTAACAAAAATATTCTTATTGCTTTTGCAGCGTCAATTACAATTTCTGCAATAGTTGCCCAAATATTATCTGAACAAGCAGCTTATCTTAATACTAGTTATACGTTGATTGTTGATTATGTAGTTTATTTTTCTACATTTGGTAGTTTGTATTATTTAGATAACAGAAAAAAATACTTGCTTGAATCTGGTAAAACTGATAAAGCAAGATTAAAACATGATCTAATTAAAATTATTACATCACTTGGAATAGGTGAAGTAATCTACACAATAGTAAGATGGTTCTTGCAATATTATTTCTTAACAATAAATTATGATGCATATCTTGCTTCTATAGTATCGCAAGTTATATCTACAATAATTTACATGATAGTAATTAATCTGAGTGTAAAAATGACGAGGTTGTATAAAGATGGGAATTAGTGTTTATGTTGATGGATCAGGTGGTCCTAATGGAGGATTTGGTTATTTTGTAAAAGAGACAGGTGACTCTTTTTATGAAAAAAAGCCTGAAATAACAAATAATCAGGCTGAATACATGGCAATAATTGCAGCGCTGAAAAATTTTTCAAATTCTACTGAAGAAATTACTATTTTTAGCGATTCAAAAAATACAATTTCTCAACTAAATCATGAATTTGCAATAAATAATGAAAAATTACGAGAACTTGCACGTGAGGCATGGACTCTGATAGGAAAGTTTTCTAAAATTACTCTTTTGTGGGTTCCAAGAAAAGAAAATCTAGCAGGAAAGATGTTAGGAAGCTAAAAAATGAGATCAGAAGTTTCCATGAATAACTTTATTATACAAAATCTTTAGTCCAAATTAACGTGGCCGAATCTGTTTTTCTCTCACCAAAATCCATAGCAATCATTGGTGCATCTGATAAACGAGGTAGTGTTGGAGCTACAATCACTTCAAATATTATGAATGGATTCAAAGGAATTGTTTATCCTGTTAGTCCTTCAAGACCAACTGTATTTTATAAAACAGCTTACAAGAGTGTAATGGATATTCCTAAACCTGTTGATCTTGCAGTAATTGTCATCAACAATCTTTTGGTTGCAGATG
>Ga0207952_1000148_pt1 | contig 70646 bp, 65 predicted proteins | sample SubbioR12Aug_8Ca_FD_184831 | JGI IMG/M metagenome (GOLD analysis project Ga0207952, IMG submission 184831) | Serpentinite rock and fluid subsurface biosphere microbial communities from McLaughlin Reserve, California, USA - CR12Aug_8Ca (SPAdes) | ecosystem: Environmental > Terrestrial > Deep...
TCTACTGGCGTGCGGCGGTCCCGGCACGTGCGGCCAACGCACCGGACATCGGCCGGCTGCGGCCCGAACCCTACTGGTCGATGCGCGGTCCCCAGCTTGCGACCGGCCTGATCGTGTGGAGCCACGGCTACATGGCCGGCAAGAACGCGACGGAAAGCGCGCCGCACTTCTGGATCGGCCGCTTCACCCGACTGGGTTACGATCTCTACCGCTTCGACCGCGAATGGATCGCCGACTGGGCCAGCGATGCCACGGCACTGGCCGATGCGGTGCGCAAGGCGCGAGCAATGGGCTATCGCCGCGTTGTTCTGGCCGGTCAGTCGGCCGGCGCCTGGGTCTCCCTGGCTGCCTTACAGCGCGGCGCGCCGGTCGACGGCGTGATTTCGATCGCCGCCGCCCACCATGGCGAGGTGATCAAGATGAGAGACCAGACCCGGGCGCGCTCGGACTGGCAGCATGTCATCGAGGGGCTGAAGCCCGCCGCGAAGGTGGTGTTGGTGAACTTCGCAGATGATTCCTATGATGTCGGTGGCCGCATGGGCGATGCGCGCTCGATCTTCGCCAAGAGTGGCGTCGATGCCGTGATCATCGATTCGCCGACCGGCCTCACCGGCCATGGCGCCGGCGGCACGACGGAGTTCGCCCACAAGTTCGGACCGTGCCTGCAATCGTTCATCGAAAATGGATCGAAGCAGGCGCCCTGCTCCTGACCATATAGCTACCTCAGAAGGAGCTACGTCGGGGGCGGCCCAATTGGGGTCATGCCCAACTGATGCGACCCACGGGGGCCGCCCCGGCGCACCATTCGTGTGTTTTCCGCTATGCCGATGCCCGAAAGATTGCACCAACAGTCACTGCGGAACGCTGACCCGGTGGAAGCATCAAAACCTCCGTGTCTGACGTGGATGCAGCGACTCAACGCCCGGCGTGCGGCGCTGTCAATATCGAACGGTGGTCGACACCAATTAAGGCATGTAGGAACCGCCGTTGACGTGTAGCACCTGGCCGGTCGTTGCGTTCGAATCATCCGATGCAAGATAGACGGCGGTGCGCGCGATCTGCTCAGGCGCGAGCAGACGGCCGCCCAGCGGGATGATGGTTCGGGCCATTTCGACGAGTTCGGCATCGGTGTTGCCGTAGCGCGGCTGGGCGGTGTCGGTGAGGCCGGGGGCAATGGCATTCACGCGGATGCCGTGAGGCGCCAGCTCGAGCGCCAGCGCGCGGGTCATGGAGACCACACCGCCCTTGCTCGCGCTGTAGTGCACGCCGCGCACCGCGCCGCGGATCGCCGACGACGAGAGGTTGATCACCGCGCCGCTCTTCTTGCCGGCGGCGATCAGAGCCTTGGCCACCGCAATAGTGGCGAAGCAGCCGGCCTTCAGGTTGATGTCGAGGACATAGTCCCAGTCGCTCTCGCGCATCTCGAGCAACGGGACGCGAGGATAGACGCCGGCGTTGTTGACCAGGATGTCGGGCGCACCCAGCGCCTCGACCGTGGACGCCACCATCGCCTCGATCTCCGGCAGCTTGGCCACATCGGTCCGCATCAGGTGCGCGCGGCGGCCGGCTTTGCGGACCTCGCCTGCCACGGTCTCGGCGCCGGGCTGATCGTCGAGCCAGGTCAGCGCCACGTCGGCGCCCTCCCCGGCCAGCGCCACCGCGATGGCCGCTCCGATCCCCTGCTGCGCGCCCGTCACGAGCGCCACCTTGCCTGCCAGCTTCATGCGAAAATCCCCTGTCCGGTAGCCATTTTGCCTGATCCTGCCGTGCTTGCACGGACTGGGCCGCATCGCTATAAGCGCCGTTCCTTCGGGTGGCCTGGCCAATAAGGGCATTGCCTCGGTTGCCTCGTAAGGACTTTTCGGCCGCGAGGCCGGGACCTGCGCTCTGGCGCTAACCCTTTGAAAAGGAACAAAAATGCCCAAGATGAAGACCAAGAGCGGGGCCAAGAAGCGTTTTCGCTTCACGGCCACCGGCAAAGTGAAGCATGGCGTCGCGGGCAAGCGCCACGGCATGAGCAAGCGGGGTAACCGCTTCCTGCGCCAGGCCACCGGGATGACCATCGTGTCCGAGCCGGATACCAGGATCATCAAGCGCAACTTCTTTCCGTACGAGAGGTAGGCCATGTCACGCGTCAAGCGGGGCGTGCCTGCACACGCTCGTCACAAGAAAGTTCTGAAGCTCGCCAAGGGCTATCGCGGCCGCGCCAAGGCGGCGTTCCGCGTCGGCATCGAAAAGGTCGAGAAGGGCCTGCAATATGCCTACCGCGACCGCCGCAACAAGAAGCGCGCGTTTCGCGGTCTCTGGATCCAACGCATCAACGCTGCGACCCGCGAGCATGGTCTCACCTACTCGCAGTTCATGAACGGCATCCTCAAGGCAGGGATCGAGGTCGACCGCAAGGTCATGGCCGATCTTGCCGTGCGGGAGCCGGCGGCGTTTAAGGCTTTGGTCGACCAGGCCCAGGCCGCCCTCAAGTAAGTTCGCGGCGCCGTACAACGGCGCAACGAGCGGAGACAACAAAGAGGGAGCCTGGACCACAGGCTCCCTTTTTTCGTGTTCGGTTCGGAGAGAGCGACGTATGAGTGATCTTTCGACCATACGCAGCGAGGCGCTGGGCGCGGTGTCAGCCGCCGCCGATCTTGGCGCGCTCGAAGCCGCGCGCGTGGCCGTGCTCGGCAAGAAGGGCAGCGTCACCGGCCTGATGAAGACTTTGGGCGCGATGGCGCCGGAGGAACGCAAGGAATTCGGCGCACGCGTCAATCAGCTGAAGGGCGAGATCGAGGCCGCCCTCGAGGCGCGCAAGGACACGCTCGGCGCCTCGGCGCTGGCGGCGAAGCTTGTCTCCGAGAAAGTCGACGTCAGCCTGCCGGCGCGACCCGAAGGTCAGGGTTCGCTGCACCCGATCGGCCAGGTGATGGACGAGGTCGCGGCGATCTTCGGCGAGATGGGTTTTACCTGGGCCGACGGTCCCGACATCGAGGACGACTGGCACAACTTCACCGCGCTCAACATTCCGCCGGATCATCCGGCACGGCAGATGCAGGACACGTTCTATCTGCCACCGCGCGCCGACGGCACGCCCGTAGTGTTGCGCACCCACACCTCGCCGGTGCAGGCGCGCACCATGCTCGACAAGAGCGTGCAGAAGATGCTGGCCGACGGTGGATCGCTACGCATCATCGTGCCCGGCCGCACTTTCCGCATCGACAACGACGCCACCCACACGCCGATGTTCCATCAGGTCGAAGGGCTGGTGATCGACCGCACCACGCACATGGGTCACCTCAAGGGCTGCCTAGTCGATTTCTGCCGCGCCTTCTTCGAGGTCGACGACCTGCCGCTGCGCTTCCGTCCCTCTTATTTCCCCTTTACCGAGCCGTCGGCCGAGGTCGACATCGGCTGTTCGTGGAAGGACGGCGAGCTCCGGATTGGCGCGGGCGACTCGTGGCTGGAAATCCTGGGCTCCGGCATGGTGCATCCCAACGTGATCAGGAATTGCGGGCTCGATCCCGCGATCTACCAGGGCTTCGCCTTCGGCATGGGCATCGACCGCATCGCCATGCTGAAATACGGCATTCCCGACCTGCGCTCGTTCTTCGATGCCGACCTGCGCTGGCTGCGCCACTACGGCTTCTCGGCACTGGAAATGCCCTCGCTGACGGGAGGGCTCGGGCGATGAAGTTCACGCTTTCCTGGCTCAAGGAGCATCTCGACACCACAGCGACGCTCACCGAGGTGCGCGACACGCTCACCACGCTCGGCCTCGAGGTCGAGGGCATCACCAATCCGGCCGAGCAGCTCAAGGGTTTCGTGGTCGGCTATGTCGTCGAGGCGATCCAGCATCCCAACGCCGACCGGCTGCGCGTCTGCAAGGTCGACACCGGCACGGGCACCATCGTCCAGGTCGTGTGCGGCGCGCCCAACGCACGCACCGGCATGAAGGGGATCTTCGCCCCGACCGGCAGCTACATTCCCGGCACCGACATGCTGCTGAAGGCGAGCAAGATCCGCGGCGAGGACTCGAACGGCATGCTCTGCTCCTCGCGCGAGCTGCAGCTGGGCGACGACCACAGCGGCATCATCGACCTCGCCGACGATGCGAAGGTCGGCGCACCGGCGGCCGAGGCGCTCGGCCTCGACGATGCGGTGATCGAGATCAAGGTGACGCCCAACCGCGGCGATTGCCTCGGGGTGCACGGCATTGCCCGCGACCTGGCGGCAGCAGGCCTTGGCACACTGAAGCCGCCGAAGGCCGACAAGATCAAGGGCAGCTACGCGAGCCCGATCAAGTGGACGCATGGCTACGAGGCCAAGCCCGACAGCCCCTGCCCCATCGTCGTCGGCCGGCATTTCCGCGGCATCAAGAACGGCCCCTCGCCCGACTGGCTGCAGCGCCGGCTGAAGGCGATCGGGCTGAGGTCCATCTCGACCCTGGTCGACATCACCAACCTCGTGACGTTTGATCTCAATCGGCCGCTGCACGTGTTCGACGCCAGGAAGCTCAGCGGCGACCTCGTCATGCGCCAGGCACGCGAGGGCGAGCAGGTCCTGGCACTCGACGGCAAGACCTACACGCTCGATCCGACGATGGCCGTGATTGCCGATTCCAAGGGCGTGCACGGCATCGGCGGCATCATGGGCGGCGAAGACACCGGCGTCGGCGAGGACACCACCGAGGTTTTCCTCGAAGTGGCCTACTTCGACCCGATCCGCACCGCGGCATCGGGCCGCAAGCTCGGCGTCCAGTCCGACGCACGCTACCGCTTCGAACGTGGCATCGATCCGGAGTCGGTGCACTGGGGCGCCGAAGTGGCAGCCCAGCTGATCCTCGAGCTCTGCGGCGGCGAGACCAGCGAGATCGTGTCGAGCGGCGTCATGCCGGTCTGGGAACGCACCTTCGACCTGCGCAAGGATCGTGTTAAGGACCTCACCGGCATCGACGTTCCGGCCAAGGACGCCGCTGAAATCCTCGGCAAGCTGGGCTTCGTCGTCAGCGGGACCGGACCGTGGTCGGCTCTCGTGCCGTCGTGGCGGCCCGACATCGTGGGCGAGGCCGATCTCGTGGAAGAAGTGACCCGCGTATGGGGTTTCGACAAGATCCCGACCACCTCGCTGCCGCGGCTTTCGCCGACCTCCCGGCCGGTGCGCGATGCGATGCAGCGCCGCGTGCCGCAGGCGCGCCGCGCGCTGGGCGCCCGCGGCCTGAACGAGGCCGTCACCTGGTCGTTCCTGCCGCACAAGAAGGCGGAACGTTTCGGCGGCGGCCAGGCCGACCTCAGGCTCCTGAATTCGATCGACGCCACGCTCGACACCATGCGGCCGTCGGTCCTGCCCAACCTGGTCGATGCGGCATCGCGCAACGAAGCGCGCGGCCTTTCCGATCCGGCGCTGTTCGAGGTCGGTCCGCAGTACAAGGATGCGACGCCCACCGGGCAGCGTACCGTGGCCGCAGGCCTGCGCCACAACATGGCGGTGCCGCGCAACTGGGCGGGCCCTACCCGGACCGTCGACGCCTTCGATGCCAAGGCCGATGCGCTGGCCGTGCTGGCCGGCATCGGCGCGCCGGTCGAGAACATGTCGGCGCAAGCGGGCGCGCCCGACTGGTATCACCCCGGCCGGTCCGGGGCGATCAAGCTCGGCGACCGCGTGATGGCGTATTTCGGCGAGCTTCATCCCGAGATCGCCGCCGCCGCCGACCTCAAGACCGTCGCGGTCTTCGAAGTGTTCCTCGACGCCCCGCCGCCACCCAAGGCGAAAGCCACTAAGGCGCGGCCGAAACTCGTGCTCTCGGCCTTCCAGCCGGTCGAGCGCGACTTCGCCTTCCTGGTCGATGCCGCAATCGAAGCCGAGAAGATCGCCCGTGCCGCGCGCAACGCCGACAAGGCGCTGATCGCGGGCGCGCGGGTGTTCGACCTCTACGCCGGCAAGGGCGTGCCCGAGGGCAAGAAATCCATCGCCATCGCCGTCACCCTGCAGCCGGTCGAGCGCACGCTGACCGACGCGGAGATCGAGGCGGTGTCGGCCAAGATCGTCGCGGCTGTCGTGAAGGCAACCGGCGCCGTGTTGCGTGGTTAGAGTGAGATGACCGACCTGTCGTTGATCCGCAATTTCTCGATCATCGCCCATATCGACCACGGCAAGAGCACTTTGGCCGACCGGCTGCTGATGGCCTGTGGCGCGGTGAGCGAACGCGAGTTCCACGACCAGATGCTCGATTCGATGGACATCGAGCGTGAGCGCGGCATCACCATCAAGGCGCAGACCGTGCGCCTCAACTACAAGGCCAAGGACGGCAAGACCTACGTGCTCAACCTTATGGACACGCCCGGCCACGTCGACTTCGCCTACGAGGTGAGCCGTTCGCTCGCCGCCTGCGAGGGCTCGCTGCTGGTGGTCGACGCGAGCCAGGGCGTCGAGGCGCAGACCCTGGCCAACGCCTATCACGCCATCGACGCCAACCACGAGATCATCCCGGTCCTGAACAAGATCGACCTGCCCTCGGCCGATCCCGAGCGGGTGTGCAAGGAGATCGAGGACGTGGTCGGGATCGACACGTCCGAGGCCGTCATGGTCTCGGCCAAGACCGGCCTCGGCATCGACGACCTGCTCGAGGCCATGGTGAAGCGCCTGCCGGCGCCCAAGGGCAGCCGCGAGGCGCCGCTGAAGGCCCTGCTGGTCGACAGCTGGTACGACCCATACCTCGGCGTCGTCACGCTGGTGCGCGTGCAGGACGGCGTGCTGAAGAAGGGCCTGAAGATCCGCATGATGGCGGCCGCCGCGGCGTACGACCTCGACAAGGTCGGCATCTTCGCGCCCAAGGCCACCGACGTGGCGGAACTCGGGCCGGGCGAAATCGGCTTCATCATCGCCGGCATCAAGACCATCGCCGACTGCAAGGTCGGCGACACCATCACCGACGACCGCAAGCCCGCGACCGAGATGCTGGCCGGCTTCAAGCCCAGCGTCCCGGTGGTGTTCTGCGGCCTCTTCCCCGCCGATGCCGCGGAGTTCGAGACGCTGCGCGAGTCGCTCTCCAAGCTTCGCCTCAACGACTCCTCCTTCCATTTCGAGGCCGAGACCAGCGCGGCGCTGGGCTTCGGCTTCCGCTGCGGCTTCCTCGGCCTGCTTCATCTCGAGATCGTGCAGGAGCGGCTGGAGCGCGAGTTCAACCTCGACCTCGTCACCACCGCCCCCTCCGTCGTCTACAAGGTCAAGATGACCGACGGCACGGAGATGGAGCTGCACAATCCGGCCGACTATCCCGACCCCATGCATATCGAGAGCATGCAGGAGCCGTGGATCAAGGCCACGATCATCACCCCGGACGAGCATCTCGGCTCGGTGCTGACGCTCTGCCAGGACCGGCGCGGCCAGCAGATCGAGCTCACCTACGCCGGCACGCGCGCCATGGCGATCTACCGCCTGCCGCTGAACGAGGTGGTGTTCGACTTCTACGACCGGCTGAAGTCGGTGACCCGCGGCTATGCCAGCTTCGACTACGAGATGGACGGCTACGAGGAGAGCGAGCTGGTGAAGCTCTCCATCCTGGTGAACGCCGAGCCGGTCGATGCGCTCAGCATGATCGTGCACAAGAACGCCGCCGAGAGCCGCGGCCGCGCGCTCTGCGAGCGGCTAAAAGACCTGATCCCGCGCCAGCTCTTCAAGATCGCCATCCAGGCGGCGATCGGCGGCCGCGTCGTCGCGCGCGAGACCATCAGCCCGATGCGCAAGGACGTGCTGGCCAAGTGCTACGGCGGCGACATCAGCCGCAAGAAGAAGCTTCTGGAGAAGCAGAAGAAGGGCAAGAAGCGGATGCGGCAGATCGGCGAGGTCGAGATCCCGCAATCGGCCTTCATCGCCGCGCTGAAGATGGACAATCGCTAGCGCGGGTCAGTCCTCGGATGCCGAGGCTTTTTGCCGACGCCCCGGTGTCGGGAAAATACTGTCGGAAAATTCAAGGCGTTGATCGGCAAGGCTTTTCGCCGGCCGTTTTCCGACACCTGCGTGTCGATAAATGCGAGCCGTGTCGGAAAACCTCCTCACGCCGGGCGGGGCATGGACAAAGAAAAAGCCAACGCGGATCAAGCGTCAGCCTGACAGAATCCATAGCATCTTCCTGCTGAACCTGCACATCACATCCGCGTGAGCGGATGCTAGCAGTGCATGCACTACCAGTCGCCGCCGACGGCGGTGCGCACCGCGTCATAGAGCAGGCGGTTGCCGGCATCGGTGAAATGGACGTCGCCGGGGATGAAATACTTGCCGATGACGACAGCCGCCGGCTCGCGGAAGAACGGCGCAAAACCATCGACGAAGCGCACGCCGCGCGCCGCCGCCCAGTCCCGCCAGTGCCGGACCTGGATGCCGTCGCGGTCGCCGGCCGCGATGCTGTCCGGCCAGGGGTAGACCACGAGCGTCACGCGACACTGCCAGTCCCGGCAGATCGCCACGACCCGGTCGAGATTGGCCCCAGCCACGTCGAGGCCGCGCCGGCCCCAGCTTTCCATCATCGCAGGCTCGAGGGACCAGCGCGCGCGGTGCCGGTCGAGCGACAGCCGGTGCGAGAAAATGGCGACCAAGAGCGCGTGGACGAACCGGACGGTCGCGAAGTTGCTCATGAAAAACCTCTCGACCTTGTAGGTGAATTTCGACCAGTCGCTCGGCGGACGGGTCCGCACGACGCCGTCGGCGTCCACCCGATAGACGTTGGCGTCGTCGTCGATGTCCGAGAGGTCGAGAAAGACGAAGATCTCAGCCGGCTTGAGCTGCAGTCGGTCCGCTACGGCCTTGATCTTGAGGTGGTAGATGGCCGGGCTGTAGGACGCGACGCCGAGGTTGTAGACCGCCTTGCCCTGCTTCGCGGCATCGCACGCCATGAGGCCGGTAAAACTCTGCTCATAGGTCGACCCGAGCGCCTCGGTGAACGAATCGCCGATGACGAAAATCGACTCCCGATCCTTGTCCGGTTCGCTGGGCGCGCACGTGCCTGTCCGGAGCCCGAACCGGTCGGTCCGCCAGGGATAGAGGATGCTGCCCCACAGCCGCGTGCTCTCGATGTCGGGTCGGAGATCGTGATGCCAGGGCGTCTGGATATAGGCCCGGGCGTTGCCGGTGTCGGCGTTCACCCAGGTGCTTTTCAGGCCGGAGAACAGCGTCGCCGTCAGGATGAAGTCCAGGATCAATGTGATGACGAGGATGGCGAACGCCTGACCCACAAATCGCAAAGCAGACTTGAACATGCGTTCCTTGTTGGTCCGGCGTCCGGGGCAGGGCTATCGCATATGACATTTCCCCGTCGTCCCGACCGAAGCGCCGAAGGCGCGCAGTGGAGGGACCTTTTTTCAGAGTCGCCAGTCTTCGTTGGTGAAAAAAGGTCCCTCGACTGCGCCGCCCTGCGGGCGGCTCCGCTCGGGACGACGGAAAATGCGTCATATGCGATAGCCCTGGCGTCCGGGGATGGTACGTTCTGGTTCCGGAAGAGGAAACCACAATGAAGCTCGGCCTCTCGATCGGCTATTCCCGCGCCGCCCTCGATATTCCCGTGAAACTGGTGCAGCGCGCCGAGGAGCTGGGCTACGACTCCGTCTGGACGGCGGAAGCCTACGGCTCCGACGCGGTGACGCCGCTCGCCTTCCTCGCCGCCCACACCAAGCGCATCAAACTCGGCACCGGGATCATGCAGCTCGCGGCCCGCACGCCCGCCAACGCCGCCATGTCGGCGGCGACCGTCGACGCCATGGCGGGCGGCGGCCGCTTCCTCGCCGGCATCGGCGTCTCCGGTCCGCAGATCGTCGAGGGCTGGTACGGCCAGCCCTGGGGCAAGCCCTACTGGCGGATGCGCGACTACGTGGCGATCATGCGCAAGATCTTCAAACGCGAAGGCCCCGTCAGCCACGAGGGCCGCGAGATCTCGCTGCCCTACACCGGCCCCGGCGCCATGGGCATCGGCAAGCCGCTGAAATCAATCCTGCACATGAACCCCGACATCCCGATCTATCTCGCCACCGGCAACGAAGCGACGGTGAAGCTGACGGCCGAGATCGCCGACGGCTGGCTGCCGATGGGTTTCATGCCCGGCGCCATGGACGAATACCGGCCCTGGCTGGAAGAAGGTTTTAGGCGCGCCGGCAACGGCAAGGGTTTTAAGGATTTCGCCATCGCCGCCAACGTCCATGTCGAGGTCGACAACGATGTGAAGGGCGCCCTCGCGCGGCTGAAGCCCGAGGTCGCGCTCTATGTCGGCGGCATGGGCCACAAGACGAAAAACTTCCACAACGACATCATGGTGCGCCGCGGCTTCGGCGACGCGGCCAAACGCATCCAGGAACTCTACCTTGCGGGCCACAAGGACGAGGCCATCGCCACGGTGCCCGACGAGTGGGTCGACATGAAGTCGCTGGTCGGCCCCGCCGCGCGCATCCGCGAGCGCTACCGCGCCTGGGAGGACTGCGGCGCCGATACGCTGAACGTCCGCTCGCGCCAGCCCGAAGCGATCGAGGTGATGGCGCAGGCGGCGCGGTTGAACTGAGCGCTCGGGGAGCTTCGCGATGTGATACCAAGTCACGCGCTCTTCTCCGCCGGAGGCCTTGCCGTTGGCGCAGGACGTTGCCTGCAGTTCTGTCACCGACAGCGATCGGTGGCGTGAATCGGGCCCTCGGGGAGCTTTCACGTCCCTTGCTCGATGCCGCGCTTTCAGCCGTTAGCGCGGCGGTCCTTGGGGCCGGGAACGGCAGCCAGGATTTGCCCTGACATGGAAACGCCCGGCCCCTCGCGAATACGAGGGAACCGGGCGCATCTTATTTTATGCCAACGAAGCGGCCGATGAGTTTAGCTCTAGAGAATAGTGATCGCCGCTATTTGCTCCGCGTGAAGTTCCTCTGAATGCCGGCGCGGTCCATCCTTACCTCGCTCCGATCAGTATTTACCAATCTTCCACCTTATTTCGGACACGGCAGCCGATCATTTTCCGCTGACCAGCAGTCGGTGGCAAAGATACAAGCTTGGCAACACAGATGCGATTCAATTGCCCGAATATGACAGCGCTCTGCCCGGAGACTCAAGAGATCCCCATGAGCACAGTGTCGATGCTGGCCATCTTCGGTGAATGAGTCAGTGACATAGCCGGTGTGCAGTTCCGCCGAAGTTACGTTCTGCTGCCGCGCCGCCTTCCAAAAATGAAATGAGCACTCCGCACCTGCCTGCCGATTCGATTTGTAAAACCAGTCCGTCCCAGTTGCGACGACAAATTCTGCAGGTGCACCAGTTTCACCAGAGTGACACATAAATAGCCGCTCAGACTTATTAGTCTCAACTCGCTCAGCAGCGGATCCTGCAACGGGGTCAATTGGTGCCGACAGCCACTCTCGATAGATAGTGTTCGCTGGAAAACCGGGAAACTCATTGAGGGTCATAGGTTGCAATGAGCGCCCAAAGCGCTGACAAAGACGTTGCTCGAGACCAACTCCAGCCCGTCCGATCTTAGTAAGAAACTCCTCGATACTTTGTTCTCTCTTTGGTTCTTCGATGGGCTGCTCATAATCCACGATTGCAAACCAGCGATCTCCGGTCTGAACCAGTACCGCAGCGTACACTGAACGCGTGGGATACTGTTGGCGGCGAGCCCCACTCGACATCGTAGTCGCAACCAAGACTGCACGAGAACAACCACGAATACGATCCGCAGGGATCATCCTCAACGCCTCCGACACCTTGAGTGTAGGCGGCAAGGTGTCGACTAGACGACCGCGATGCAGCAACCTGTAGAGGTCACCATGCCGAGTCAACATGTCATCCAGACTAGTGAAGCATACTATGTGCTCAGCCTTCGCTTCGCTGGGCTGGCGAAACGTTGCCACTGGCTCACGAAAAACGATTATCCATCGACCCGCTGTAATGGCCGCTCTTCGAAGCGTCATCTGTCCCAGTTCGTCCAGTGACCCAACGTACGTATGCAAATCTCGCAAGAATTCGGCCCACTGCGAGACAATAGGTAGGCTTGTATCACCTCTCTTGAGTGCATCGACTGCCTTGGCGATCAGTGCCGCCATGTCCAGAGCATCTAGCTCTGCCTCTCGCGGCTTCCGAGGCATCGCTACGTCAAGGCCTTTGGCTTCAAAAAGCAGCACTGGGAAGTGGGTTCTAGGCGCAATACCTAAGTAATCGAAATAGAGGCGATCATTATTTCCGGACCTAGCGCGCGCCTCCTCCGCAACTGCAGCTGGATCATCTGGGTTCCAATCTAGCGCCTTCAACAAGGCATCAATGAGAAAACGGCGCGTTGGCCGCTCCAACATTTCTCCATCAATCGCGCTACCGGTCGCTTCGGCGCGTGCATACTGTTCTCGGATCTGTTCTTCCTGACGACGAAACTCTTCTACCGTGACCCGGAATCTTTGAGCGAACTCCGCTATGTCGTTGAGCAAAGTCAACGAAGGAGATCCGGGAGTTCGTACAGAAGCTTTAGCGCTTCCGGCCATCCGGCGCTGGAGAATAGCTCAAGCACTTGGAGTAGTTGCGCCCGACGTTCTGGGGTGTCGAATACGTCACGGTGGTCGGCAAGGTACCGCCGAATCAACCGCACGAATACATTCGAACCAAGACTCTCGAATTGGTAGCCCTCTCGGGCTCCAGAACCAACCAGGAGAATCGCGACACGGTCGAACACTTTCTCCGGTGCTGCGGCAACGAGATATTCATAGAGTTCGACGAGATGGTGAATGGTTTGTGCCGTACCCGCCTGACCGATGAGGTCGAGAGTAGTTGAATATTCATCGAGGAAAGCGCGCATGGCCTCGGGCTCTTTGAGCCCAGGGGGCTCCGTCTTTTCCCGACCTTTGAATACGCCCGCACCGAAGTAGAGCTGATTGCAGGCATGCTCTAGTAGACGATCTCCCGCCCTGTACAGTTTCTCTGCTGCTTGCTGCTCCTTCTCTGTCGCTTCGGAAGCACTAAGTAGTGGCGTGGCCTCTCCCAACGCTTCCGCCGCCGCAGTGATCATGGCATGCAGGATTTCGCGTGCCCTATTTTGGATCTCCACTTCTTTGGCAGAGGCGTCCGACGCAAACCGGACAAACAACGCACCCCGAAGCGCTGAAATCGTATGCCAAAGATAGGTGTGCTTGCGAACGAGATCGGCAATCCACTCGTCAATCCACCCACGAGCGGCGCTGCGCGCCTGACCAACCCAAAGGCGGGCAGCAAGATGACCGATTGATTCTTCTAAGTAGTTACGCTTGCCCGTATCCTCCTTCTCTGCATCCTGCGGCATACGGGACAGGATCTTCGATATCAATTCTTCGCACCGAGCCGCGTCAGCTCCGGAAATGCGAACTAGGGGCCCAGCGACGTAGAATCCCAGTACGTCGAGGTTCTCCTCTTTCTCCGCGACGAGCTGCATCATTCCCCACATGGCGGGGCGAGCGATATCCCAAAGAGCATTTAAGGATTGCGCCACCTGCAATCGTACCGCCGGCACGCGATCTTCGAGTACGTGTGGCAACCGCTCTACGATTTCGGGCCGCGGCCCTCCGAAACGTCTCGCCAATGCCATTAAGGCCGAAGCCCCATAGACCCTGACATCCCAGTTACCCCATGACATCCCCCCGGAGTCGCCACCGGCACGTGGCTCTGGATAGGGGCTAAGCAACATACGATCGACAATGTCGAGTATTTCGTCGACGGTTGGATGGCGGTCGTCTTTGGGCGAGAAAGTGTCGGCCTTCGCAATGATTTCAATCGCGTTGCTGGCGTAACCCCAGCTTGTATGAAGAGTCTCGGAATGCGGCGCAGGATCTACATTCTCATTGATCGCCTGTACTAAGCGACAAACCGAAATCCAAAGCTCAACAACTCGCTCAGAATCGATACTTTCATTCTGCTCGCGAAGGAGGTCTTCCAACTTCTTAGCAGCGGCACGCACCTCATGGTCCGGGCCTTCTTGAAGGTTAACACCCTCTCCCTCCAAATGCCGGTCGGTGTAGCCCTCGGCTGATCCCGCTCCCATTTCGATGGACACGACGGGTCGATTACCCACCAGCCTTCCTTCAGCACCAAGATCCGACTTTAGCCTTCGTATTTCACTGGTTACGAGCGCTTCCTCTGGCACAATTGATAGAAAGCGCGCAGCAATGGAAGACCAACCGATTGAGTTGGTCTGAACTTCGGCCTTAGTCCGCGCGAGCAACTCATTTTCAAAGTAAGTTCGCTCCCCGACGGATCGACTTGGATAAACCTTACCTAAGTAAAGTATGGCATCACGAAACAGGCCTATCCGGTCTAAGACCCCCACCGAACTCGCTACAGGCCACAAAAGATCATCGGCGACTCCCGGCCGCTCGATGCCGATTCCAAACAGTCGCGCCCACACGGACGTCGCGCTCTGCATGTTCATGGCCGATTCAATCGCGGCGCGAAAATCCGCCTCAGTGCATTCCCGAAGAAAATTCACAAAGGTGACAAGAGTATCTTCACCTGGCTCCGAATGTTGTCGCGTTTTTCCGCGCCAATCTTGGAGAGACAAGTGATCGTCGACGATAGTCAATGAACCCACGCCCGTTTCAACGTGAACTATCTCTCGCTCTATTCCTTGCGAATGGCGCTCAAAGGCTGAGCCGATCACCGCAACGCTGACAGCCTGCGTGCCGCGGGTTGCGGAGCTTCTCAAGAACGATGGAAGCGCGCGACCAAGATGCCATCGGGCATGCTCATAGTCCTGCCGGCGATTTGAACTGAGAGGCATTATTCGGCTGGGCACGCCACCTAACCAACTCTTGCCATCTTGCGGCGCTGCTCGCCCATATATCACGGCGTAAATCTTGACAGCGAAGTCGGCGTCTACAGGGATGATTGCGGGAACACCTTCCGCCAACCAAGGCGCCTCTTCATGTGCGTGCGCAGAGAATCGGGGTTCTTCTAGAATACGATCTAGTAATGTTCGAGAAGCAGCTGGATCAGTATGAAATGTCTTCGCGACAAATCGAATAGCATTCGTGGCAAGCACCGGCATCGGCTGAGTGACATCCCAAGCGAATTCAAGCAGCGAGCGAGCCGCAGCGCCGAACGCTGCCGCAAAGGTTGGCGCCGAAAAATCCGCTTTTTCAAAAAGCGCCCAGAGGAAAAAACGGGCGCCATCCGCAAATTTTCTGTCGCGAGTGGCACTAGCAACCTGCGCGACGATTGCCCAAGCCTCCGCCGTCTTGGCATCAATTGATCCACGCTCTTCAATACTCATGCTCACGAAGCGAGCGAGGCGCGATAATGTCTTGCCGAGCGCCTCAGAATGCTCCGAATTCTGAATCAACCTACAAAGCGCTTCCACATCCTTAGGCTGTTCCACGCCCTCCGCCGCAGTGCGCAACACGACGCTGGCGACGACTGGGTCCAGGCTGTCATCGGAAGTGATCGCAACGACAAGCCCCCAAACCGCGGGGTGGCCGTCGCTGTCTTCTCGCCAAACTCTTTCCATCGCGAAGCGAAGCGCAGGGCCTAGCAGGAGACCTATAGTGGGATCGTTCGACACCTGCACTTTCAGGCGCTTTGAATCATCCCAATCGAGGAAAAAGCGGCCGGCGGCGTGATCGAATAGGACGTGATGCGCAAAAGCAACTCGATCGCCGGCCGAAACCAACACCCCGGTGTTAAGAACCTCGTCGACGGCATCGTGTGTAACGGTGATTTTCGGTACGGTTAAACGACGGCGTTCCACCATTACCTGCACCGCTTTTGCCGTTGCCGCCTGCAATCGACTAGTAGGCAGGCGCTCATTCTCATAGCGGTCGATCAAATCCGATTGCGTTGCGACAGTGCGAATGCTGTCCGCCGAAACACCTTGGGCGACAAGTTCAGCCGCAAGTGACAGGTTGAAGACATTGCGGAGGAGTTTCTGAACCAGCGGAGGAGCGGTCTCGGCTAGGCGACCGAGCTCAGGATGCACTTTTGCTAGGGCACGAACCTCTTCGTCCGAAAGGCGAGGGATACGGAAGTGTCGGACTGCATCAAGTCCGGGCTCCGAAAAAGCAGCCGCCGGTGGGGCACCGGCCATTACCGCGCGAAACCGTCGCCCATTCTGAAGATCAAACGTGCGAATTGATGCAATGACCGACCAGCGCGCTCCAAGGCGCGCCACAGCATCTTCGATCAATCTTCCGAAGACCAGCTCAGACGGACCACCCCGAGAGGCGTCCAGCGCGTCAATAAAAAGGAGGCCTGGTCTACGGCCCGGCCAAGCTGCGAGGACTTCAAGAAACGGATGTTCAAGGCGAAGTTCGTCTTGAAGATCATCGTTTGTCGCGACACCGGCCAGACGATCAACGGATAGAAAGACCGTTGGCGCGCTGTCCGAGAGCCTCTGGCCAGCCATGTTGATCAAAACACCGGTCTTGCCGGATCCCGGCTCACCAACGACGAGTAAACTCCCACTCTCAGCAGCATCCTTAAGCGGCGCTGCGCAATCACGAACAATCGGAATCCCACCACCTATGGGCAATCGACTATGGCGGCTGAGGCGACTGACTTCCTCCTTAGACAGAGTTTTCAAACGATCAACATCACGATCGTATCTTGGAGACCGAATGTCTTCAAAACCTTCGGACCGTATTGCAGCTATGAAGCCATCACGATTCGCGGTCGCCCCATTGCGCATGAGGGTACGGACAGCCTTGGATATCGCACCCAGAGGAGCCGCGCCGGCCTCCTCCCGACCAAACAGTCTGGAACCAACGAGGCGCGCTCCCTCCCGCCAATCTCGGCCTCCATGGCCAACATCAAAGCGAACAACATGGAAGAGCCGGGCGAGCCCAGTGAGATCCGGCTCCGTCATTGGGCCAGCGACAGTCTTGCTCCATGCGGCTCGCGCAGATGTTTCGAATACTTCGAGTGCACGCACTTGAGCCTGGCTAATTGTTGCCTTGGCGTCGGCCCAGCGTCCTCCCAAATCAAAGAAGCGACAAGCTCGGTCAAGGTCATCGAGTGAACCAGAAGCATCCGATGCAACTGCGAGCACTGCAGCAGATTTGTTAGGCCTTGTTGAAGATGCTTCGGTCTTAAGTGATGTGAACAGCGCAACGAGCTGCTCGATCGTCGCGATCAGAGGCGAATCTGGCGCCGCGGATAGATTGGGGTGCGTCTTGCATTGTACATATAAGGCTTCGCCGTCTGACAAACGCACAAGAATGTCGTCAAGATACCTTCCCGTCTCAAATTGAATTTCAAGCGGAACGGCATCGCCGCTTAGTCCAACTAGGGCACCAATCGGCATCTCGCTGACGAGATGTGCGGCAAACCAGGTTCCAACGTTAGCTTGAAACGTCATTCCCGCTTCGGTGGCACGACCGCCTGCTCGTGAGCTTGATGCCATTGTTTTCGGATCAAATCTGCTGAGGAGTTGAAGAGCGCGACGCAGCGCAACTACAGAGACATTACCCGAACACACGAGGCAGGTGGAGATCAATAATCGAAGCTTGGGAGACCTTAACGCCCGTCAGCCGAACCAGGCCGAGCGTAGCTCGGCCTAGGCCTTTTCGACCTCGGGTAGTCGTGGGGAGCTTTCAAGTCCCTTGTCCGGGCGAAGCCCGGCGTCAGCCCGCGATGGCGGCCCTGATGCGGTCGACCGCGGCATCGGGCGCGGTGAGCACCGGTGTCCCGACCGCGGCGTTGACGGCCGCCAGCGCACGCGACGTCGAGAAGTGCGCGAGCATGATGGCGTCGCAGTGCGCGAGCTCGGGCGCCCGCGCGGCGATCAGCGCGTTGTGCCGGTCGGCGTCGCCCTTGCGCAACGCGTCCATGGCCCCCTCGACGACGATCGTCTCGAGCGTCGCCCCAGCACCCGCCTCGCCGCCCGCCTCACCGACGAACTGCTCGAACTCCTCCGTCATGGTCGGCACCGACGGCGCGAAGGTCGCGAGCATCCCGATCCGCCGCCCCCGGCCGATCGCCTCCCGGAACATCGCTTCGTTGGGCTTCAGCACGGGGACCGGCAGTTCCCGCGCCATGCGCTCGATCGCGGGCCCGAACGCCGAGCAGGTGACGAGGATCGCCTCGGCCCCGAGGCGATGGGCGTAGCCACCGAGCTCGACGAAGCGCTCGAACATGCGCGGCGTCAGGTCATGGTCCGTGGCGCGATCGACCGACAGCGAGTCGTCGAGCAGGTTGACGATCTCGGCCTCGGGCCAGCGCGTGGCGAACGCGCGCTGGATGGGTTCCACGGCGACGGGTGTCCCATGCAGGAGGACGACGCGGGGCTTCTTCGACATGCGACCGGTCTTTCCAAAGGAGAGCGTTTTCAGGAATGCGGCAGGCGGGACACCAGACCACCATCGCCATAGGCCTTGGCCGCGGCGGGCGAGGCGAGCAGCGCCATCAGCGCGGCGGCACCGTCGAGGTTCGCGGCATCGGCAAAGATGGCGGCATCGAAGGTCGAGACGGTCTGGACCTCCGACGGAAACGGACCGGCGACGGCAACGCCGGGGACCGACATCAGTTCGCTCACCTGCTGGATCGCAATGTCGGCCTCGCCGCTCGCGACCTTCTCGCCGGTGAAGCCCATCGGGATCGCGACGGCGCGCGCCTGGACCTCCGCGGCAATCCCCAGCCGCTCGACCAGCCCGGTGAAGTAGATGCCGCTCGCCCCCGCCCGGGAGTAGGCCACCCTCGCGCCGACCAGCGCCCGCTTGAACGCCTCGACCGTCGAGACGTCGGGCTTCGGCGCGCCCTCGCGGACGCCGACGCCCAGGACCGAGTCGGCGAGACAGAGGCGGGTCTCGGGACGCACGATGCGGTCGGCGCAGAGCTTGTCCATGGAGCCGTCGATGGCGATGACGACGTCGGCGCGCTGGCCTTCGGCGATCGACTTCATGATGGCGGTGGTCGGACGCCAGTCGACCTCCAGGCGATAGGGCGATGCGGCCTCGAAGGCCGGTTTCAGCCAGCGATTGACGGCCACCTCGAGGGCGAGGCCGCTCATGACGGCGACAGACGACGGCGATGCCACTGGACTTCACTCCTCGCACAACGGACACCGCCTATATAGCGCGATGCAGCCGTGGAGGGCGGCAAAAGTTGATCCATCGACTTTGGCCATCTCCGGGGGACCGGTGCAGGAACCAGGCCGCGTACAAGCTAGCGCCGCGGCGTCCTTCCGCGGATGCGGTCGAAGCCCTGCTTGATCGCGGCAAAGCGCCTGTCGATCGTGGCTTCGTGCTCGGTGTCGGTGAAGATGTAGGGCCAGTCATTTTCGATGGCCTCGCGAACCAGTTCGCCGACATAGAGCGGATCGATGCCAAATTCGTTGATCCGCTCCTGGAGTGCCTTGATGATATCGGCGATCGGTCCTTCCGTCGGCGGACTGCCGATCTTCTCGACGATCCGCTGCGGCACGTTGCCACGAAAATTAAAGATCTGAGTGCGGACAACGCCCGGACAGAGGACGGATACCCCGATTTTCCGCGGCGCGAGCGCCTTACGCAGTCCTTCGGACAGAGCCACCACTCCATATTTGGTCACATCATACTGCGAGTTTCCTCCAGCGATCAGCCCGAAGACGGACGCCGTGGAAACAACTTGCCCTCCTTCGCCGTGCGCCTCGATCAGCGGAGCGAAAATCTCGATGCCCCAAATCACCGACATCAGATTGACGTCGAGAATCCAATTCCAACCGGCATCTGTCCAATGACCATAACCCGGGCCGCCGGCGACCCCCGCATTGTTGACCAGAATATGGACTTTTCCGTAGCGCGACACGGTGGCATCCGCTGCGGCTTGGAGGTCTGCTTTAAGCGATACATCCGCTCTCACGCCGTCAACGTCGGCGTTGGTCAATTTCAATTTCGCTACAGCCGTTGCTAACGCCTCTTCCTCGATGTCGCATAACATGACATTCACCCCGGCGTGCGACAGCGCCGTGGCGATCCCGAATCCGATGCCTGATGCTGCCCCGGTGACGAAGGCTGTCCGTCCGGTGAGGTCTTGCATGTGCGTGTTTCCGTTGCTTTTGCAATTGGCCTTGGCAGATACCTATCTGGGTTCGCTGAGTTTATCGAGCTTCGGCTCACCGCCTGCTACAATCGCTTTCAGCAGCAGGTTCAGTGCGGAAGCACATATTTCGACGGCTACCGTAACCGCGTCGCGCGGTGCTGATTGCGTGCGAGCGATGGGGTTCATGACCCCCTCCGTCACCGTAAGACGGTGACACCTCCCCCGCAGACGGGGGAGGAGAAAGACTCGACGCTCCCGGACATTGCTTTGCCTGCCGCTCATGGGGCGAGCGTAGCTCGGCCGCGTAATACCGAAGGCGTCGCAAGGTTGCGCGATCCTGTTGTCGCATTGCCTCGACATCGCCTCAATCTGCCGCGCATCCAGCGCCAATCGCCTCGCGTTTTTCTCTGACGGACGTCGCGCCCCTGCGGCGCCCGGCACGAGACAGACCAAGGAGATGAACCATGCCGCTGTTCTTCCTTATCGCCATCGGCGCCGGCGCGATCAGCCTTGGCGCCTCGACGGTCGACGTCGTTGAGGACGGTCAGATCGGACAGACCAATCACTACGCCTACTCTGCTCCGGCCCAGCCTCAATCCCAGACTGCCTTGGCGCCTTCCTTTGACGCCAGTGCCTATGCGTCCACGACCGACTGCCTGAACGCGGCGGCTCTGCGGGGCGCGCCGGCGTCGGCGTGCCAGAAGTAACAGCCGTCGACCTCCCCTTCGCGGATTCCGCGAAGGGGAGGAACTATTTCAGAGGTATTGCAGGAGGCCGGAAGTCACAGATCGGTCACGTCGGGTGCTGGGATGCCCATGATGTAATTCGCTCCCACGCTCGAGACAAAAAGATCGATTGGGAGTGACGCCATGAACAGCAAAGATGAAGGGCTGGTCGCCGATCGACGGCGCTTTCTGTTGTCTTGCGGACGGTTTGCACTCATTACGCCGCCCACCATGACTCTCCTTCTCGCAACGAGCGGGCAGAATTTCGCCGTTGCCGGATCGGGCTCGGCGGGCAGCTCGCTGGGCGGCACCACCTACTTTGTCCCGCGCGACGACGGCGCCATTTCCGAGGCCGGCGGCCTGAAACCGGGCGACACGGTTTGCTTCAACGGCCCGAGCGGCATCAACTGCAAGCCGATAACGCCCCAGTAGCGACGATAGCGACGTGACCACCTTTGCCGACCTCAGCCTGCATATCGTTGGCGAGGAGGGTCTGCTTCTCGATCCGGCGCACCACAGGCTCTATGCGCTGAACGCCAGTGCCGCCTTCATCTGGAGCCTGCTCAAGGACGGCCAATCGCCGGCCGAGGCAAGCCGGTCGCTCACTGCGCAGTTTGCGGTGCCAGTGGACGAGGCCGCGGCCTACGTGGCCGATGTTCTTCGGCGGTACGACTCGCCACCCGACGTTCCACATGATGTGCCCATCACGGTGCCAGTCGCGAACACGCGCCATCGCCGGCCGCACGGAAACGGCGCCGGCGTAGTCAAAACCTACGCACTACTCGAGAGCGCCTTTCGGGTGCATTACGACAACGCGAGCTTGGCCAAGCGAATCCATCCACTCCTGCAACATGGAGCAAGGACGAACGGCGCAGAACTCGCGAACGTCATCGATGTCATCGTCACCTCCGAAGGCGGTGGCGTGATCGTCATTGCCAACGACCAGGAGATCGGATCGTCCTGCACGCTCGAGGACGCGGCGGTGGCTGTCCGGGCTTGCCTCACGCAGCTTGCAGTCGCCGCGAGCGGCGGGCTTTGCGTGGTCCATGCCGGTGCGCTTTGCCGCAACGGCGCGGCGCTGCTTCTTCCCGGCGAGGCGGGACACGGCAAGAGCACGCTGTCGGCCGGGCTCGCCGCGCGAGGTTTCCATATGCTGTGCGATGACACGACGCTGCTGGCGGGCGAGCCGCCGCTCGTTCGCTCGCTGCCGACCGGTCTTTGCATCAAGCGCGGCGCCTACCCCGTGCTGGAACCACGTTACCCGCAACTCCTCTCGTTGCCCGAGTGGCGGCGTCCCGATGGCAAACAGGCCCGCTACCTGATGCCGGGCCGCGACCTGCCTTGGGCCACTTCGGACGCCGCGGTCGCCGTGCACTGGATCGCGTTTCCCCACTATGACCCCGACCGGGGCACGGCGCTCCTGCCCTTGCCAAAGCACGAGGCCTTGGCACGGCTTCTGCGCGGCGTCTGTTTCCTGTCGGGCTCGCTCGATAAACAGAATCTCGACAAGTTCATCGCCTGGATCGAGCGAATCGACTGCTTCGAGCTTCCGCTTTCTTCGCTCGACGAGGCCACGGCACTGATCGACGGTCTCTGCATATGAGCCGGAAGGCGCTCGGCGACCTCATGCGCTGCTTGCGTGGCGCGCCGGTCGCTTCGCCGGCCTGGGTGCCTGTCCTCGAAATCGCCAACGAACATCTCCTGACGCCGGCGCTATGGGGCGCACTCAGTGGATCAGGTCAGGCGGCCTCGCTCCCCGAGGATGTCCGCGACTATCTGGCGACGCTGCATCGCCTCAATGGCGACCGCAACCGCGCGCTCCGGTGCCAGGCGATCGAGCTCATCGGTGCGCTCAACGCGCAAGGCATTGTGCCCGCCCTGCTGAAAGGCGGCCTCGCGCTGTTTGACGGGCCCTACTCCGACCCTGATGTGCGCATGATGCGCGACCTCGACATCCTGGTGCCGGCCACGTCGAGGGACGATGCCATCGCCGTCCTGGAGCGGCTGGGCTATCGCCTTGCCCAGCCCTATTCGGCAGGTCACCACGCTTATGGCGACTTCGCGCGGCCGAACGACCCGGGCAGCGTCGATCTTCACACCGAGCTGGTCGATCCGTCCCACGTCTTGCCGGCGTCGGAAGTGTGGGACCGCGCTGAGCTCCGGGAAGTTTGGGGCAAAGCCGGCAGCGTCCGCTATCTATCGCCCTGCGCCACCGACCGGATCATGCACAATCTGCTGCACGCGCAGATCCACTACCTGGGAAATTTCTATCGCGGCGAGTTGCAGGTGCAGCAGGTCTACGAACTCGTGGCCCTTGCCCGTCACTTCGGACCGGCCGTCGACTGGTCCTTCGTGCAGCGGCGCCTGCACGCTCACCGTCTGACGGTCGCGCTCGAGTCCTATCTTCTGGCGGCGCACCGCCTGCTCGGGCTCGAGTGGCCACTTTCCAGGCCGCCGGGCCTCGGCGCACGCCTGAATTACCTGAGGTGCGAAGTGCAGTTCGGAATGCGATCGCTGCAGTGGATTGGCATTCCCTGGGGAAACCTGCGCGGCGCGCTCGCCTGGCATCGCATGCATGCCCTCCACGGCGACGTCGGAGGACCGTTCAGCTGGCGTTGCCGCCATCTGCTTCAGTATCTGCGGAAAAAAGGGATTGGCGCGACGCTCGAACGGCTGCGCCGCGTCCACTGACGCGACCCAGCAACGCAGCTTCGTGCGTCGCGCCTTTCCCAGCCGTGCCCGTCTACGTTCCTGGTCCTCAGCGTTCCTGATCCGCGGCCTTACTCGGGGCCTGGGGCGAATTGTTGTTGCCCGAGTTGCCCGGCACGCCGTCGTTGCCGCCATTGCCCCAACCGTTGTTCCCTGACAACGACCTGCCGGCGCTACCCGAGGCGGCAACCGCATAGTTCTGCGCCGTGCTGGACAGCAGGACCGTCATCGCGGGCGGCGTGATGACGGCGAATTTTCCGCACGCCGCGAGAAAGCGACGCCGCGCTTCCAGACTGTCGGTCTCGCTGTTCTTGTCCTCGTCGTGCTTGTCCATGGCGTTTACCTCCTGCTTGGTGGTGCAAGGATAACGCTCTTGGATAGGCACCCGGTGGTGACATTTCGGTGTCAGTAGCCCGCGGCGCGGTCGACGACTTCCTTGAGGGGCTGGCCGTCGAGGAACCGTTCGAGGTTCTCCACGAACAGGCGGGCGACGAACCTGTCGCGCTGCGGATGCGGTCCGCCGATGTGGGGCAGCACGATGATGCCGTCGGCCTTCCAGAACGGGTGATCGGACGGCAGCGGCTCCTGGCGGAAGACGTCGAGCACGGCGCCGGCGATCTTCTTGTTCTTTGCGGCGGCGATCAGGTCGGCATCCTTGATGGTGTGGCCACGGCCGAAGTTCAGCAGCCAGGCCGTTGGCTTCATCAGCGCGAGCCGCTCGGCATTGATGAAATTGTCCGTCTCGGACGTGGCCGGCAGCAACAACAGCACGAAGTCCGATTGGGCCAGCACTTCGTTGGTACGCTCGGCCGGAAACACCTGGGCCACGTTCTCCATTGGCCCGGGCCGGCGCTTGGTGCCGATCACGCGCATGCCGAGTGCGGTGGCAATGCGGGCGACCTCCTGGCCGATGACGCCAAGACCCAGAATGCCCAGCGTCTTGCCCGTCAGCGGCTGCGGCGTGGTGTGAATCCACTTGGCGCTCTTCTGGTTCTCGACCGCCAGTGCCACCGGCTTGGCGACGTAGAACAGCGCCGCGACGATGTTCTCCGGCATCGATTCCTTGTGCGTGCCGCGGGCGCAGGTGAGCGTGAGCGCTTGCGGCAGATCGGGCAGCGCCATCCAGCCTTCGACGCCGGCGCTCATCGCCTGGGCCCAGCGCAGCTTGGGCATCGACGGCAGCAGGCCCGGCGGCACGCCGCCCGCCATCAGCGCCTCGGTGCGGGCGAGCTGGTCGGCCGTGGGCCTGTCCTTGCGCGGCAACGTGTCGATGGCGACCCGATGGTCGAGGCCGGCTGCCTTGACGGCGTCGAGATAGGCGGCGGGCTGGTCGGTCCAGAGAAGAATGTGGGCGCGGTTGGTCACGGGGGAAGCTCCTGGGCAGAGGTATGCGAAGAATGCAGCTGTACCCTAGCATCAGAATGGCTTTGTCGACCGGACCGACTTACATAGACTGTGAACCAACAAGGAAACCAGGGAAGGCACGTTCGAGATGACCAGGATTGTTCTGCCGCGCCGCCGCGCCATGGCGCTTTCACTCGCCCCGATGATCGCCTCCGGCGCCGCCCGGGCGCAGAACGACTGGCCGAACAAATCCGTCCGCTACATCATGCCCTTCCCGGCCGGCGGCCCGACCGACACGCTGTCGCGCATCGTCTGCGCCGAGCTCACCAACCTGACCGGCCAGACCTTCGTAATCGAAAACAAGAGCGGCAACGGCGGCGTGCTGGGCGCCGACCTGGTCGCCAAGGCAACGCCGGACGGCTACACGATCGGCCTCTACACCATCGCCGCCCACGCCATCGCGCCGACTCTGTTCGTCAAGATGCCGTTCGACGCCGGCCGCGACGTCACCGGCATCGCCATTCTCTGGGAGGTGCCGAACATGCTGATGACGCGGATCGACTTCCCGGCCAATACCGTGCCGGAGCTGATCGCGCTCCTGAAAGCCAGCCCCGGCAAATATTCCTTCGCCTCTTCCGGCGCGGGCACCAGCCCGCAGATCACCGGCGAGCTGTTCAAGCAGATGGCCGGCGTCAACATCCTGCACGTGCCCTACCGCGGCAGCGCACCGGCCCACCAGGACATCCTGGCCGGCCAGGTCGACATGATGTTCGACAACATCCCCGGCCCCTTGGGCCTGATGAAGGGTGGCAAGGTGAAGGGTTTCGCCGTGACATCGGCCAAGCGCCACCCCGCCGTGCCCGACATTCCGACCATGGGCGAGTTTCTACCTGGCTTCGAGATCACCTCATGGGGCGGATTCTGCGGGCCGGCCGGCATGCCGCCGGCGATGGTCGAGAAGGCCAACGGCCTGCTCAAGAAGGCCCTCGAAAGCCCGAAGGTGATGGAGGCGTTCGAGAAAGCGGGCGCCACGCGCCGGTGGCTGAACGTCGCCGACACCGCCAAGTATCGCGCCGACAACGAGGCGCGGCTGGCGCCGGTGATCAAGGCCTCGGGCGCGAAGGTGGAGTGAACCCGGTTACGGCACGTCCACGGAGGCGAACACTTCGCACCATCGCGAGTTCGCTCCACCCTGCAGCACATATTGATTGATGAGCCAGACCCGGCGCGGGTGGGCCGGATCGGGATCCCGGCAGATCGTCGAATAGTCTCCCCATCGCATGTTCTGGCCCGTAATGTAGTTGTTGGCCTTGCCGCTTCGCACGACGAACACCTCGGGCTTGCCAGGGTCGCTCTCGCGCACGAGAGCCACGTAGGCGCCGATGTTGCCGCACGCAGGATCGTCGGGATTCGACGGGGTGTCCGGATTGCCCGACCGCGAGAACGACACGACTGTGGTGTCGTCCTTGCCGAAAGACAGGATTGAGGGGTTGTAGCAGTCATAGCGGGGTTGGCCGATTTCCCCCCAGGCCGCCAGTCCCGGGAACCTCGTCCTGGGATCGATGAAGAGCCGGTACCACCGGATCACCAGCGGGCCGTAGTCGGGCTTCAGGACAGTGTGGGCGACCCAGATATTGAATCCGTCACCCGTCGGCGCCGCCACGATACTGGTGTTGTAGAAGAGGGCGGTGAGGCCGTTCCAGGCATAAGGCTGTTGGACGGCGTGGCCCGCGGGAACCGGCTTGAAGGGCGGGACCTCTATCGTGCCCTGGCTCACGACGTCCCTGAATTGATGTGAAATGAGCGCGAAGGTGAGATGCCTGTTGGAGAAAGTGTCGACGGCGATGGCCGTCTCATACGACCATCCTGCACCGCTTTGATCGATCGTCGGACAGAGAAAGTTGGGCCAACCTCGGTTCCGCAGTGGACCGATGACCTTGATGTCTTCAGGGCCGACCCGGGGCGGCCAGGCAAGGGCGTTCGACCGCGGGATGAAGACGATCTGCGGCGCGCGCGGCAGGCCTTCCTGCTCGGAAGTGTTCGATCCGACGTAGATCCCATCGAGATCGTAGCCGAGCATCGCGGCGTCGTTTCCTTTCAGGGGGAATTCGGACGCTTTCCATTTGCCCAGGCTGGGATCGGTCAGGGGATCGTTGGGATCGGTCGTCGCGATGTAGACGGAATTTCCGATATCGAGCTGAACCGCGAGCCACTGCCCGTGACGCCCGGCGTCCGGGATGAACACGATGCGCGGATCCGTGGGCACCGGCTGCTGTATCCCTGCCCTTGCCCAAAACTCAATGGCGCTGACGCGGGGCCCGACCAACGATCCCGTTGCCTTGTCGTAGATCGCGAAAGCCCCGTTGAGGAGCTCGACGAAATACCTGCGGTCGACGGCGCCGTTGCTGTCGGGCGTAAAGGTGAGGCCTCCGAGGTCGGTGCCGCTCGTGCCGGTGAACGCTCTGATCATGGGGGCCACGGCAATTTCCTCCTGATTTGACGCTCGTCATTCATCGAGCCAGAGGCATCACCATCGCAACGTGTATTCGTGCATATCCTCTCGCCGGCAAGTTCGCCGCGGCCAAAAAAATTCGCGCCCGTCACCAGAACGGGCGCGAAGGTGGAATGATGAATACCAAACTGAACTCCGGGACCGCATGGTCCCGGAGTCCTGTCGATGGTTCTCGTTAGCGGATGATCGTGACCTTGATGGCCGTCTGACGGCTCCACACGGTGACGATCTGCTGGCCTGGTCCGAGGGCGGCCAAGGCCGCCTTGCCCTGCGCCGTGACGACCTGCGGCAGCTGGATGACCTCGCCGCTGTCGGGCGAGGGCTTGTCGGGTTCGCCGCCGGAGGCGTTGATCAGGAAGATCGTGTTGGTCGCAGGGTCGATCTTCGTGGTCATGCCGTCCATCTGCCACAGAATGATCCGCTCCTGGGCGCCGGGAATGCCCATGAGGCGCGCATTCTGCTTCTTCATCTCCGCCGCACGAGCCGAGCTCGCGGGCGTCTTGGGCGCGATCAGGAAGTCCATATAATCGTACCAGGCGACATCGACGATCTGACCGACCTTGAGCGATGCGAAGTTGGTGACCAGATCGGCAGCCTTGATCTTCACCCGCCCGAGGCTTTCCCAGATGATGGTGAAGCTGCGCTGCTCGGGATGCATGCTGTGGATCGTGCCGCGCTTGAAGTTCTCCAGCGAGTTCGGCACGACAAGATCACCCTGCGCGGCCGCCAGCTGCGGCAGGACAGGCAGGGCGGTCGCCGTCAGCGCGGCGCCTCCCAACAACTTCAGAGTAGTACGGCGATTTGCTTGGAACATATTAGCTCCCCCTTCTCGTTACAAAAACTAGACCTTCGACGCGGGCCTCACAGATGAGCAAACGCACCCGCAAAAACGTCCCTCAGCCGACATCCACCGGATGACAGGGTTTGCCGGGGAAATCTAGGCACGAAATGCCGACGCTGACAATTCCGTCTGCGTTCAGAGGGACTGCCGACAACCGGCAGTAGCTCCGCCTCCATGTTCCCCTCCCCCTAGCGGAGCGGCTCAACGCGACATAGAGTACTTCCAAACAAGAAAGACTTGGGAGGCACTACAAGATGGACAAATTCTGTCTGCCACGCCCGCTTTCACGTCGCCGGGCGCTTGCGTTCTCCGTCGCACCGTTCATCGCTTCGGGCATCGCCCGGGCGCAGGCCGACTGGCCGAACAAATCGGTGCGCTACATCAATCACTTCCCGCCCGGCGGTGCGACCGACGTGCTGAGCCGCGTCGTCTGCCAGGAGCTGAGCGAGCTCACCGGGCAGCAGTTCGTGGTCGAGAACAAGGGCGGCATGGGCGGCAATGTCGGCGCCGACCTGCTCGCCAAGTCAGCGCCCGACGGCTACACGCTCGGCCTCTACACCATCGCCTCGCACGCGATAGCGCCGACGCTCTACGCCAAGCTGCCGTTTGACGCGGCCAGGGACTTCACCGCCGTCTCGATGCTGTGGCAGGTGCCGAACCTGCTGGCGGTAAGGCTCGGCCTGCCACCCACGACGGTGCCCGAGCTGATCGCGTTCGTGAAAGCCTCGCCTGGCAAGTACACATTCGGCTCGGGCGGCCAGGGAACAAGCCCGCATCTCTGCGGCGAGATGCTGAAGCAGATGGCCGGTCTCAACATGGTCCACGTGCCCTACCGCGGCGGCGCACCGGCGCTGCAGGACCTGCTCGCGGGCCAGATCGACATGGTCTACGACAACCTGCCCGGCATCATCGCCCAGGTGCGTGCCGGCAAGGTGCGGCCGCTCGCCGTGACCTCGCGCGAACCCAGCCCCCTGTTGCCCGAGATCCCACCCATGTCGAAGTTCCTGCCCGGCTTCGAGATCACCTCGTGGGGTGGCATCTGCGGCCCGGCCGGCTTGCCGCCCGCTATGGTCGAGAAGTGCGCCGCGCTCACCAGGAAGGCGTTGGAAAGCGAGAAGGTGAAGGCGACTTTCCTCGCCCAAGGCGGTACGCCGCTGTGGCTGGGCCCGGCCGATGCCGCCAAGTTCCGCGCCGATAACGAGGCCAGGCTGGCGCCGATCATCAAGGCGTCGGGCGCGCGGGTGGAGTAACCCCGGGGAGCCGCGTCGTCGAGGACTGCCGGCGGCTATTTGTTGCTTGATGAGTGCAGTTTTACATTGCCTGCTGGCCGACAACCAAGCATATCTGAACAACCTGCGGCACCGTCGTGATTCAGCTATACTGCTGTCGAATACTCACGCAGGAGGCCCATCATCGCCGCAAACGCGCGGTGCGACGTCCTCATCGTCGAGGACAGCACCATCCAGTGCCTCGAAATGGCAGACTACCTCCGCCATGCGAATCTAGTCGTCGAGACGGCCTTCGATGGAGCGGCGGCACTTTACAGCGCGACCAAGTTCGAGCCCCGCGTGGTGCTGCTCGATTACAATCTGCCAGACATGACGGGCGTACAGCTCGCGGAAGCGATGCGCGCTCTGCTGCCATCGACCGCCATCCTCATCATGTCGGGACGCATCGATGGACTCTCCGAGGAAACCCTGCAGGCCCTCGGCATCACCATTTTCGTGAACAAGCCGGTGCCGCTCGGGCCCTTGCGCCAGGCGGTAGTGAAATTGGTCGCGGAGAGTTCGAAGGGCGAGGCAGCCCCCAAGCCCAAGGGCTGGCTCTCGACCGGCACGGGCGGCACTCGCCACTAGCCCATCCGCCTCAGTGGGACCATCGGCGGGACAGGGGTGACCGCGGAAATCGCGCGGGAAAAACCGAAGCAGGACACCGGAGTCTGATCATGGCAACGAGCGCATACGCACGGCCGGGATTGCCGAACTTCGTCGATCTGCTGCGGTCATTCCCGGGACAGGCACGCCTGGCGCTGGGAACACGCGGTGTGCTGTGGGCCTCCTTCGCCGGCATCGTCGGCGTGATCTGCTGCGTCGTGGCCTTTGCCGACATCGCGCTGTCGCTCCACCGTTCCGACGTCGACCCGCAGCGGCGCAAGGCGCGCGACGTGCTGACGCTCGACAATGCGAGCCGCTTGTTGATGCGCAGCATCCTGGCGAGTTCCGCTGCCGGCGAGGGCGCCGGCGCGACGCCGGTCGCCGGCGAGCCGTGGCGCCATTTCACCGAGTCGCTCCAGACGCTGTGTCGCGATTTCGACGTGGCGCCGCAGACGGCGCTGGCCAGTACATGCGCGACGCAGCAGGATTTCGTCGACCGGTTGGGCCGGGAAATCCGCACCTTCGACACCCATCGCAGGCCGATCGATGCTGCCGCGCTGCGCGAACTGCTCCGGCTCCGCGACGAGATCACCGAGCTCAGCCTGTCGACGACCCGCGCCGCCGACGACATGATCGGCCGCCTGGTCGACGACTACGCCGAGGCGCTGCTGGTGTTGACGCTCAGCACCACGGGCTTCGTTTGCGCCGGACTCGTCCTCATCCTGCTGGTCGGCCGCACGGCCGTGGATTACCACGCTCAATGGCGCCTCGCCGCGGATGCAGCACAGCAGGCCGGCGCCTCTCGCGATACGCTGCGCGAGGTCATCGAGGCGCTGCCGGCCGGCATCGTCGTCTACGACGCCGGCGAGCGCCTTCTGATGTTCAATTCCGTGGCAAAAGGACTGACGCCTGCGCTGCAGGAGCCCGATGCGGTCGGCCGGACCTACGAGGAGCTGGCGCGCGACTCCGCGCGGCGGCTCGAGGCGGCCGGCAAGGGGCCGCAACCGGTCGAAGCCTGGCTAGAGCGGTTTCGCAGCAAGGCCCTGGAACGCACGCGCCAGTCCGAGGATGGGCGATGGTTCGACTGGTCCGAGAAGGCAACGACGAACGGCCTCACGGTCGGGCTCAGGGTTGACGTCACCGACATCAAGCAGCACGAGTTCGCGCTGGAGAAGGCGCGCGCCGAGCAGGCGCATGCCCGCGCACGCTACCAGTCCCTGGTCGATTCGATGGTCGACGTGGCCTACACGCTCGACGTGGCGACCGGAAAGTTCACCTTCGTCAATGCCGCCGTCGCCGACATGTTCGGCATGCCGCCGGAGAAATTCGTCGGCACACACTTCCTTGAGCTCATCGCACCTGACTCGGTGGAGCGGGTACGGAGCCAGACCACCCGGGAATACGATCCAAAGGACCCGGGCACCTTTGCCCGCTTCTCCATGATCGGGGCGGGAGGTGCCGTGCGTCACGTGGAAGTACGGGCACGCCGCTGGCGCGACGAGCAGGGACGGGTGGTCAGTACCGGCGTGATCCGCGACGTCGAGGAGCGGGTGCAGCTCGAACAGCGGCTCGAGTCGGAAATGATCCGCCTGCGCTCGGTCGTCGAGTCCGGCGGGGCGCTGATCGTCCTGGTCGACCGGGCGCTCAGCGTGGTCATGGTCAACAGCGGTTTCACCGCCCTCACCGGCATTTCGGCGGCGGACGCCGTCGGCCGCCCGCTGCAGGAAATCCTGCCCTGCCCGCTCAACCCCGAACGGACCAAACGCTCGCGGTTTGTGCTGAAAAGGCCCGACAGTTCAGGCCGTGAGCGGCTGATCGCGATTACCGCCACGCCGGCCACCGATGCCGACGGCGCGGTGAGCAGCATCGTCCTGCTGGGGGTCGACGACACCGAGCGCCGCGAAGCCGAACAGGCGCTCTACAACGCCGAACGCTTCGCCACCGTGGGCGAGATGGCCGGCACCATGGCGCACGAAATCAGCCAGCCGCTGCAGGTCATCAACATCGCCAGCGCCTCGGCGCTCGACGAGTTTGCCCTGGCATCGGAGCGCGGCGGCCAGCCGGACGCGCCGGCCGTGCAGGCCAAGCTCGAGCGCATCGCCCAGCAGGTCGACCAGGCCAGCCGCATCATCGGCGACCTGCGGGCCTACGTGCGCGGCACGTCATCCGATACGCCCGAACCCTTCGATGCGAACGAGGCGGTGCGCCGCGCCGTCGACCTCACCGACCACGGGGTGAGCGAGGCCGGCATGACGCTGCAGGAGCGCCTCGCCCCGCGGTTGCCAACGGTCCTGGGAGACGTCGGACGCCTGAGTCAGGTGCTGGTCAATCTCATCAATAATGCCCGCGATGTCGGTGGCGGCACCATCTCGATCGTCACCGACGCGGTGCAGAAGGATGGCCGCCGCTTCGTCCGGATCGCCGTCGAGGATTCAGGGCCCGGCATTTCCGCCGAGATCCTGCCAAGGCTCTTCGTTTCCTTCGTCACCACCAAGCCCAGTGGCAAGGGCACGGGCCTGGGCTTGCGCATCTGCCGCCGCATCCTCGAGGAGATGGGCGGCCGCATTTCCGCGGCCAATCGCGCCGAGGGCGGCGCCCGCTTCGAGATTCTTCTGCCCAGCCAATAGAATGAGATTTACTTGAACCGCGGCATCACCTCTTCACAGAGCAGCCGGAGCGCCGTCATCACCTTCTGGTGCGGGATCAGACTGCCGGGATTGAGCTCCGCCAAGATGCCATCGAGGCCGAGTCGTTCGCGCAGCTCCTGCAGCCGCGCGACGACGCTAGCCGAGGTGCCAACGATCATCCGTTCGCGCAGTACCTCTTCGTAATCGATGTTCTGCATCTTCTGGCCGCGTGCGGCGCGGTTCTCGATCGCCCGCGCCCCCGACGCCGAGGCGGACGCCTCCAGACGGGCGCCGATGGTGTGCAGCAGATGCAGGATGCTTTCGCGCGGTTCCTCGCGCGCGGCTTCCTCTGTTTCCGCGACATAGACCGGGACGCGGAGAAAAACCTCGCCGCGGCCGGGATGGCCCGCTGCCTTCCAGGCGGCGCGGTAGGTTTTCACGAGCGGCGCCAACTCGGAAATGTTGCCGGTGCGGGCGGCGACAAAGATCGCATGGCCCATGGTGCCCATCTCTTCATAGGTGTCGGGACTGGCCGCTGCGACGCGGATCTCGGGCCACGGCGTCTGCACCGGCCTGGGCGCAAGGCGGACGTTGTCGTAGGCGAAGTACTTGCCCTTGTGCGAGAAGCGCTCCTCGCTGAAAGCGCGCTTCACGATCTCCAGCGTCTCGCTGAAGCGCTCCCGGCTCTCGGCATAGTCGACGCCGTAGGTCCTGTAGGTGTGCGCGAAGCCCGAGCGGCCGACGCCGAAGATCAGCCTGCCCTCACTCAGCTGGTCGACGGTGGCGACCTCCTCGGCGAGCCGGAGCGGATGGCAGAGCGGCAGCACCTGCACGGCGGTGCCGATCTTCATGCGCTTGGTGCGCTGGGCAATGGCGGCGGCCAGGATCAAGGGCGAGGCCAGCACCGAGCGCTCCGGTGCGAAGTGCAGCTCGGCCAGCCACATGGCGTCCAGCCCCATGCGTTCGGCAGCATCGACCTGTTCCAGGGACTGCGCGAAGGCATCGGCCTCGCTGACGCCGGGCAGGCGCTGAAACTCGTGGAACATGCCGAATTCCATCACTCGTCCTCCTACGCCGCCACTTCTGCCGCCGCGGGAACCCGCCTTACCTCGTGCGCCTGCAATGCCGGCAGCACGTCGACGGCAAAACGGCGGATCTGCTCGATGAACATGTCGTGGGGCATGGCACCGCGATTGAAGCCGATCTGCACCATGTTGGCCCCGCTCCTGTCGGCCTGGGCGATGATGCGCTCGGTCACCTCCGCAGGCGTGCCCCAGGGCTGCTGCTCGGCCTGCCGAGCCACGTCCTCGAAGGTGAGGTTGCGGAAATCCTCGCGCAACAGGGCCGCGGCGCGCTGGTTCTCCGGCCGCACATAATCGGTCGATGAAGTGCTGACATAGCCCACCTCGCGCTGCTTCGCGGTCTCGGTGAAGCTGCCATGGCTGAACAGGGTGCGGTTGAAATAGATGTGATAGGGCGCCAGCTCCTTCACCGCCCGCGCCTTCGAGTCAGCTACATAGGCGTTCATGCTGAGCGACAGATGATCGGGCGTGATGCGATGGCCGGCCGCGACGAGGCACTTGGCGTAGAAGCGGATGATGTCGTCGCGCAACCCACCGCCGGCCAGTCCCGGCGTGATCGGAATGTCGTGCCGACCGGCGAATTCGATCGATTCCTGGCTACCTACGATTGGGATCATGATGGGCGGATGGGGCCGCTGCACCGGCCGCGGCCAGATCGCGACATCCTTATAGGACCAGAATTTGCCCTCGTAAGAGAATACGTCCTCGGTCCAGGCGCGCGTGACGATCTCATAGGCCTCCTCGAAGCGGGCGCGCGAGTCCGCAAGCGGCACATTGTGCACTTGGTACTCGCGGGGAATGCCGCGCGCAAAACCCGAGATCACGCGGCCGTTCGAGAGACAATCGAGCATGGCCAGCTCCTCGGCCAGCCGCAGCGGCTCGTGCAGCGGCAGGAGGTTGCCGTAGATCAGAAGTTTCAGCCTGGTGGTGCGCTGCGCCGCGGCCGCGGCCATCAGGTTGGGCGAGTTCATCAGCCCATAGGGCGAGCAGTGATGCTCGTTGAAGCCGACGCCGTCGTAGCCCAGGCGATCCAGCTCCTCCCAGGCATCGAGATGCTCGGCGTAGGTGCGCACCGCGACGTCCGACTTGAAATGCCGTTTGCTCAACGGATAGGGCAGCTCCGTCCCGGTCTTCAGATGGTCGAGGTTCTCGCCATAGGCGAGGAGGTCGAAGACGAACACCTTCATGAGGAGACTTTCATACGGCCGTCCGCGCTGGAGATCGCGAAAGCTAGCCCCGCCGGACGGGAGTGGCTAGGCTTCGACCAGCGACATCGCCGCTTTGACCGCGGGCTGAGTTGACGCGAGAATGGCGAAAATCGCAGGGGAGGAAGGCCGATGGCTTACAAGATCATGATCATGGGGGCGTCCTACGGGTCGCTGCTCGCCTCGAAGATCCTTTTCGGCGGCCATTCCGTGCACCTGATCTGCCTGCCTCCCGAGGCCGATCTGATCAATGCCGAAGGCTTTCGCGTCCGCATTCCGATCCGCGGCGCCAAGGATCCGATCGAGATCGATTCACGCAAGCTGCCGGGCAAGGTGACGGCCGGCGGTACAGCGGGTGTGAACCCGACCGACTACGACCTCATCGGGCTTGCCATGCAGGAGCCGCAATACCGCTCCCCGGGAGTGCGCGAGCTCCTGGACGCCGTAGGCAAGTCCAAGGTGCCCTGCATGTCGATCATGAACATGCCACCACTACCCTATGTGCGGCGCATCGCGGGCCTCAACCATGACCTGCTGAAGCCCGCCTATACCGACGCCACCGTGTGGGACAGTTTCGACCCCGAGCGACTCACCTTGAACAGCCCCGATCCCCAGGCGATCCGCCCGCCGGAAGAGAAGGTGAACGTGCTGCAGGTGACACTGCCGACCAACTTCAAGGTCGCGCGCTTCAAGGACGACAAGGCGACCGGCATCCTGCGTCAGCTCGAGAAGGACATCGAAGCGGTGCGCTTTGACGCTCCTGAAGGAAAGATCGAACTGCCGGTCAAACTCCGCGTCTACGACTCGATCTTCGTGCCGCTGGCCAAATGGGCAATGCTGCTCTCCGGCAACTATCGCTGCGTGACCAAGGACGGCATGCGGACCGCACAGGAAGCGGTGCACAGCGACATCGAGACCTCGCGCTCGGTCTATAATTTCGTCAACGATCTTTGCGTCAAGATCGGCGCCGATCCGAAGGATCTCGTGCCGTTCGAGAAATATGCCGCCGCCGCCCAGAGCCTGGTGCGTCCCGCCTCGGCGGCCCGCGCGCTCAGCAATGGCGTGCCCAACATCGAGCGCGCCGACAAGCTGGTGCAGCTCATCGCCAAGCAGAAGGGTCTTAGCCATCCGGTGATCGACGCGGGCGTGGCCCTGGTCGATGCGCGGCTGGAGGCCAACCGCAAGAAGGCGGCGGCCTAAGTTCTTGCGCATGGCGGGGCAGTTGCCCCCGTTTTGTCACCGGAGCCCGTCGCTCCTCCGTTCTAGCCTGCTCGAAATGGAGGAAGGACGCGCATCTCATGGCGCTGCTCGCGGAGCGCGACGAGCAATCCGAAGTTTCTGAGCCGATATCCGCCACCGCCGGGTCACGTCCGGCGGCATTCCTGTTGCTCGCCGGCCTGCCGATGCTAGCTGCCGCCTGGGCGCTGCTGGCATCGGGCCGCGTGCTGTCGAGCGAGATGACCTGGGACTTCCTGTTCAACCTCGCTGGCGCCTGGCACCTGCAGAACGGCCACGTGCTGCACGTCGATGTCCACGATCCCGTGGGTGAGCTCAATTACCTGCTGACCATGCTGGGCTTCCGGCTGGTCGGCCCGACGCCGCTTGCCTTCGTTGCCGGCAGCCTCGTCTGGGCGTCCGTCACTTTCGTCACCGCGTCGATCGCGGCTTGGCGCCGGCTGCCGCTGGCACCGGCAGTCATCTTCACGGTTTTCGTTTGTCTACTGGTCGTGATGCCGGCCAACGTCGGCGACCCGCCGCGCGACTACTCCTTCGCCATGTCCTACAATCGCTATGGCTGGAGTGCACTCTCGGTGCTGGCGCTGATCCTGTTCGTGCCGCCACGGCCTCCCTCACCTGCGGTCGCCCCTGAAGCAAGGGGCGGCGACACGCTCGACATGGCGGTCGTGGGCTTGCTGCTCGCCGCACTTTTCTACCTGAAGATCACCTATTTCGCGGCCGGGCTCGCGACGCTTGGCCTTGCCCTTCTCCTCTTCCCGCATGTCCGTGTCCGGCGGAAAGGCTGGCTTGCGGTCGGCGGCGTGATCGTGGTCAATGCGCTGGCGCCCTACAACCACGCCTATCTGCTCGATATCTGGGACGCCGCCAGCGCCGGCCAGGTGCGCGGCGGGATCAGCGTCCACCTCAACACCTTCTTCACCGGCCCCGAGGGCAATGCCGCCTATGCCGCCGGTCTTGCCGTCGCGCTGTGGCTGTGGCGGTACGGGCGCGCGCCGCTTCGTCTGCCGCTGGCGACGGCATTCCTGTTCGCCACCGGGATGTTCCTGCTGACGCAGAACCATCAGGCGCAGGGCATGCCGTTGGGCGTCATGATCGCCTTCCTGCTCTACGACCAGCTTCGCCAGACGCCGGCCCGGATGGCTCTGATGATCTTTCCGCTGGCCTTGATCGCCGCGGCGGCGTTTGGCCTGCTCGAATACGCCCCCAGAGCCAACAGCGGCGAGCGCTTCCAGGTCGTGGGCCACACGCACCTGAAGGGGCTGGCGGTGCCCGTCGAGCCGCCCGGTCTGCTGGCTGCGTTCGCGGACGGCAAGAGCGAACCTGCGCTATTCATCCGCGCGCGTATCCTCCGGTCACACCACGAGCTCACGCCGACGGAATATGTCGAGACGCTCCTGGAGGCAGCGGGCCTGTTCGAGGGCGGTGTCCTGCGGCCGGGCGGGATCGTGGTGCTCGATCAGGTCAATCCGCTGCCCTTCATGCTGGGCGTGGCACCACCCCGCGGCGGCGCGCTGTGGTCGGGTTGGGGCGCGCCGGTCCGTCCGGCCGAGACGGTCTTCGCCGAGGCCGACCATGTCCTGATCCCGAAGTTCCCGACCTACAGCCCGTGGACCGAGGCCGCGACGCACGCCTATGGCGACTATCTCGCGGCACACTTCCCGCGCCGCACGACGTCCGGGAGCTGGATCGTGCTGAGCCGCGACGGCCGGGGGTGAAGTGGCGTAAGCTCGTCTCCCAGTGCCCACCAAACCGTCTACCAAGAAAGTCCTGATCGCCGGTGCCACCGGCCTCGTCGGCCATGCCGCGATGAAGCAGGCGGCGACCGACGGCGTCGAGACGATCGCCATCTCGCGTCGCCGGCCCAACGAAACTTTTGGCGCACGCTGGTTGCCGCTTGATCTTGCTGACGCCACGGCCTGCGCCAAGGCGGCGCCTGAATTTGCCGCCGTCACTCATCTTGTCTATGCCGCGCTTCACGAACGGCCGGGGCTGGTCGCGGGCTGGCAAGAAGAGGAGCAGATCAAGATCAACGACCTGATGCTCAAAAACCTCTTTAGGCCGCTCGAGCGTGTGGCGCCGGGGCTCCGCCATGTGGCGTTGCTGCAGGGCACCAAGGCCTATGGCGTGCATGTCCGCCCGCTCACCGTGCCGGCGCGCGAGAACCGCTCGGAGATGCACGAGCAGCCGAACTTCTACTGGAACCAGGAACGCTTCCTGCGCGCCGCGCAGCAGGACAAGCCGTGGAGCTGGTCGATCCTGCGGCCTGTTTTAATCGTGGGAAACTCGGTCGGCAGCGCCATGAACGTGATCCCGGCGCTGGGCGTCTATGCCGCGATGATGCGGCGTGCCGGGAAAACGAAGCTCGACTATCCCGGAGGCGTCGGCCGCGTCGCACAGGCGGTCGATGCCGACCTGCTGGCGCGCGCCATTTCCTGGTCGGGCGAAGAGGCTGCCGCGCGCAACGAAATCTTCAACGTCACCAACGGCGACGCGTTTATGTGGCCAAACGTCTGGCCCGCCATCGCCGATGCCCTGGGTTTTGCCGCCGGCGAGCACGTGCCGCTGGCGCTCGACAAGGAAATCCGGCCGCGCGAGACGGAATGGGCGGAGATCCGCGCTGCCCACGGGCTTACGTCGGGTACGCTAAAAGATTTCGTCGGGCTGTCGTTCGAGTATGCCGACTACACGATGGGCTTCGGCCGCGACAAACCGGGCCCGGCAGCGATCGTCTCGACCATCAAGCTGATGCAAGCAGGTTTCACCGAGGTCATGGACACTGAGGCGATGTTCCGAAAGTGCTTCGCCGAAATGCAGGCCAAGGCGCTGTTGCCGCCGCGCGAGGACTGACTGTCCTACTTGTAGGTCCAAGCAAGGACCATCAGAACCGGCCCGGCCTGAACGGCGCCAGGTCGACGGTGGTGGGCTTTCCGGTCGCCAGCTCGGCCACCAGCTTGCCGGTGATGCCCGCCATGGTGAGCCCGAGATGATCGTGGCCGAAGGCGAAGAACACGTTTCGGTGGCGCGGCGATCGACCGATCACCGGCTTGGAATCCGGATGCGACGGCCTGGGGCCCATCCAGCGCGAGGCGGGCTCGCTTTTCAGGCCCGGCAGGAGCTGCCTAGCGTGGCGCATCACCATGTCGGCATTGCGCATATCAGGCGGAGCGTCGGGCGTGGCGAATTCTGCCACACCGCTGGCGCGAATGCCCTCGTGCATGTCGGCAAGCGAGATGCTGCGGTCGACCGAGGTAATGGCGCGCCGGAGCTCGAACCCCGGGTTGGCGAACATCACATGATAGCCGCGCTCGGCCTCGAGCGGCACCGAGGTGCCGAGCTGGGCCGCCAGCGGCCGTGACCAGACTCCGGCCGCGATCACCACCGTCTCGACGTCGAGTCGGCCGCTGTCAGTCACGATATGGGTCGGTCCCTCGCCGCCGATCTCGAAACCCTTGACCTCGGCATTTAGGATCTCGCCGCCGCGGCGTACAAAATCCTGGCTGAGCGCGGTGCACAGACGGAAGGGATCGATCGTGCGATGGACATCGGGCAACGACACAGCCTTGACCACGCTTTTCGCCAGCGCGGGTTCGATCTGGCGTGCCTCATTGCCGTCGAGAATGTCCATATGAACGCCGTGACGGCGGCGCAAATCCAGCGCATAGGCGGCGCCCTCGAAGGCCTGCTGGCTCTCGAACGTCATCAGGAGACCATCGTCCTTCACCCATTGCTCGGCGCCGGCATCCTCGATCAACGGGGCATAGCCCTCATGAACGTGCACCAGGAGCGAGTTGCGCGCCGCTGCGATCTCCTCGACGCGGGGGCGGCGCGAATTGGCGATGGAGCTCAGGAACCACGGCAGCGCCCTGGGCACATGACTCCAACGCAGCTTCAGCGGCGACTCGGGGTCGAGCAGCATCCTCGGTACCTTCTTCAGGATGCCCGGCATAGAGAACGGCACGCACGAGGCGGTGCCGAAGCTGCCGGCGTTGCCGAAGGAAGCGCCACGGCCCGGCTCGCCCTTCTCGATGAGCCGGACCTTGAAGCCTTCGCGTTGCAGATAAAGCGCGCAACAGACGCCGACCAGACCGGCGCCTACCACTGTGACGGTCTTGAGCCCCTTCAGCACCAACGCCTCCCCTGCTCTCGCCCCTCTGGCAACCTTAGCACCACCTCATTGCCCATGGGTAAGGCGCCCGCTGGTCGACTATGGCATGGTGCGTGCACTGCCAGCCCTGACCTGAGACGGAGGGAACATGAGACAGACAGCTCGCCGCGTGGCCCTGGCACTCGCTCTTACCGTCCTCGCCGGCGGTGCCTTCGCACCTGTTTTCGCTCAGGGGGGCAACCTCCGCATCGGGTTGGGCGACGACCCCGACGTGCTCGATCCGACGCTGTCGCGCACCTACACGGCTCGCATCGTCTTCGCCTCGATCTGCGACAAGCTGTTCGACATCGACGAGAAACTCGCCATCGTGCCACAGCTGGCGCTTAACTACGCAACGTCGACCGACGGCAAGACCGTCACGATCAAGCTGCGTCCCGGCGTAAAATTCCACGACGGCGAGGCCTTCGATGCGGCGGCGGCGAAATACAGCCTCGATCGCCACCTCAACATGAAGGGCTCGTTCCGCAAGCCCGAACTCGCTTCGGTCGAGAAGGTCGAGGTGGCCGATCCGCTGACCATCACGCTGCAGCTCGCCGCACCGTTCTCGCCGCTGCAGGCCCAGCTCACCGACCGCGCCGGCATGATGGTCTCGCCCAAGGCCGCCGAGGCCGGCGGCGACAAGTTCGGCCTGAAGCCGGTGTGTGCCGGCCCCTACAAGTTCGTCGAACGCATCCAGCAGGACCGCATCGTGGTCGAGAAGTTCGCCGACTACTGGAACAAGGACCAGATCTTCATCGACAAGATCACCTATCTGCCGATTGTCGACGCCACGGTGCGCCTGGCCAACCTGCGGTCGGGCGGTCTCGACCTGATGGAGCGCGTGCTGGCGACCGACATCAAGACGGTGCGCGACAATCCCAAGCTCAAGCTCAGCAAGGCGGTGTCGGTGGGCTTCTTCGCCCTGCTGGTCAATGTCGCCAATGGGCCCAAGGCCGACAATCCGCTCGGCAAGGACGCCCGCGTGCGCCGCGCCTTCGAACTCGCGATCGACCGCGAGGCGCTCAATCAGGTCGTCTATAATGGCGAATTCGTGCCGGGCAACCAGTGGGTCAGCCCGCAGAATCCGTACTATCAGCAAAATTTTCCGGTTCCCAAGCGCGACCTCGCCAAGGCCAAGGCGCTGCTGAAGGAGGCCGGAGTCACGGGACGCATTCCGATCGATTTCATGGTGGGCAACACGCCTGAAGTGCGCGCTGTCGCCGAGGTTCTGCAGTCCATGGTGGCCGAGGCCGGCTTCGATCTGAATATCCGTGTCACCGAAGTGGCGACCGCGCTCAAGACAGCCGAGGACGGCAACTTCCAGCTCTACCAGAACACCTGGAGCGGCCGCATCGATCCCGACGGCAATGCGGTCATCTACCAGACCTGCGGCGCGCCGCAGAACATGGGGCACTATTGCGACAAGGAGATCGATGCCTGGCATCGCGAGGCGCGAGCCGCGTCCGACCCAGCCGTGCGCAAGGCGATCTATGAGAAGATCACCGCCAAGTTCCTGGCCGAGGGATGGATGATCTACCTCTACCACCCGCAATATCTGATCGCCCACACCGACAAGCTTGAGGGATTCCGGCCGATCTCCGACGGCATACTGCGCGTCGTCGGCCTCAAGCTGAAATAACCCATAGAGGTTGAATCGCCTCGGCGGATGGGTGCATCGTCCGTCGCATGACCAAAGGCAAACTGAACGTCGCCATCATCGGCGCCGGCATGGGCGGTCTGGCAGCCGCCGCGGCGCTCCGGCTGAAGGGCATCGACGTCACCGTTTACGAGCAGGCGAGGCAGTTCGCGCGCGTAGGCGCGGGCATCCAGATCGGCTGCAACGCCATGCATGTGCTGCGCGGCCTCGGGCTGGAGACGCGGCTGCGGACCGATGCCTTCTATCCGCGCTCGTGGAACAACCGGGACTGGCAGACGGGCGAGGTCATGTTCGACATGATCTTCGGCCCCTCCGCCGAGGAAAAATACGGCGCGCCGTATCTTCTTGCCCATCGCGGCGATTTGCATGCGGCGTTGGCAAGCGCCATCCCCCCTGAAATCATCCGGCTCGACCACAGACTCGTCGGGATGGAGTCCACGGCAGGCGGCGTACGGCTCGGCTTTGCCGACGGAGCGAGCGTCGAGGCCGATGCGGTGATCGGCGCCGACGGCGTGCATTCGGTGCTGAAGAAAGTCCTGTTCGGCGAGGACACCCTCAACGTCACCGGGCGCATCGCCTATCGCACCACTTATCCCGCGGCACGGCTAAATGGCTTCGAGATGGACGAATGCGCGAAGTGGTGGGGCAAAGACCGCCACATCGTCATGTACTACGTGAAACCCGACCGCTCGGAAGTCTATTTCGTCACCAGCCAGCCCGAACCCGAGTTCGGCCTGGAATCGTGGTCGGCGGAAGGCGACGTCGAGGTTCTGCGGGCGGCGTTCGAGGGATTTCATCCCGCGGTGCAGCGCGTGCTGGCCGCCTGCCCCTCCGTCCACAAGCGGGTGCTGGTCGATCGCGCGCCGCTCGAGCGCTGGGGCGAGGGCCGCGCGGTGCTGCTGGGCGACGCCGCCCATCCGATGACGCCCTACATGGCGCAGGGCGCGGCGATGGCGATCGAGGATGCCGCGGTGCTGTCGCGCTGCCTGGAAGGTGTCGACCGCGACGGCGTCGCCGCCGCGCTCGGGCGCTACGAAGCCACGAGGGCGGAGCGGACCGCGCGCATGCAGTTCACCTCGCGTCAGAACGACTGGGGCAAGGGCGCCACGGCAACGGACTGGGTCTACGGCTACAATGCCTGGACGGCGCCGTTGGCGCCGACGCCATAGGAACAAAAAAGAAGCCCGCCGCTGCGCGATCCGGGGATCGAGCAGCAGCGGGCCCCTTGGACGCCCCCTCGGATTACTTGAGACTGTCGGCGATGTTCTTGAAGCCGGCCTGCGTCTTGGCAGCGATGTCCTGGATCTGGCCGCCACTGCCCGCGAATCGCTTGGCCGCGTCGGGGACCTGATAGCCCAGGATCGTGTCCGGGAGCTGCATTGGAATCGCTCCGGTGACGCCTGCATAGATGAGGCCCACAAGGGCCAGCTTCAGCGTCCAACCCAGTACAAAGCGCATGAACGAATTCCCTGATGACTGGCGCTATTGTAGTTGCGCAGCCTCCGTCTAAACAGGTGTCGGTTCGTATCAATTGTTGTGCAAGGTCCCGGTACGGCCGGAAAAGCTCGCCCGCACGTGGTCAGCGAGGTCGCGCGCGGCAGGGCTGAGGCCGGGGGGCGCATAGAGATTGATGCGGAACTCCGGCAGCGCCGGCAGGCGTGCGTCCCTGCCCAGGATCTCGAAACGTTCCGGCACCGAGGCGCGCAGCAGCGGCGCCACTGCAAGCCCGGCCTCGAGCACGGCATGGACCGGCTCCATGCGGCTCACCTCGCACACCGCGCGCCAGTCGCGCCGCGCCTTGCCCAGCGCCTCGATCGCCACCGGCCGGAAAACGCAGGTGGGCGCGCCGAGCGAGACTGGCAGCGGATCCTTCAGGTGCGCATCGCCGCCGGGTCCGCCGACCCAGACGAGGCGATCGGTGCGCAGCGTCTCGCCGTGGCGACCGCAGTCGGTTTCGGTGGTGAGCGTGAGATCGAGGCTGCCCGACTTCAAAGCCTCGCGCACGATTTTCGAATCCTCGCACACCAGGCTGACACGCACCCGCGGCTGCGCCTTGGCGAAGCGGCGCAGCACCATGGGTACGAAGGATCCGACAATGTCATAAGGCACGCCGAGGCGGACCTCGCCTTCGAACGACGGCGTGCGCATCGACGACCACACTTCATCGTTCATGGCGAGAAGCCGGCGTGCTTGGGCGAGCAGCCGCTCGCCGGCCGGCGCCAGCACCAGCCGCCTTCCCTCGCGTTCGAACAGCCGGCAGTCGAGCGCCTCCTCCAGCCGCTTGATCTGCTGGCTGGCCGCCGCCTGGGAAACACCGAGCGACGCCGCAGCACGTGTGACGCCGCCCGCTTCGATGACGGCGAGAAAGGCGCGCACCAGTGCCATGTCGAGATCCTTGCGCATGCCTATACATAATCATTTCCGAACGATTATATCAAAAACATTCGTTTTTCTTATTTGCACGGCAAGCCTAACATCGGGCCCAGGAGGACTCTCATGCCCACCAGGATTTCCGGCCTCTGGCTGCCGCTCATCACGCCGTTCAAGGACGGTGCCGTCGATTTCGCGAGCTACGAGCGATTGATCGACCACTACATCGGCCAAGGCGTCGACGGGTTGTTTCCGCTCGGCACCACCGGCGAATCCCCGGCGCTCGACGAGGCTGAGATCGACGAGTTGGTCGACCGCACCGTGGCCCGTGCCGCCGGCCGCGTGCCGGTGTTCGTGGGCGTGGGCGGCAACGCCACGCACAAGGTGGCCCGGACACTGAGGCGCCTCGAACGCTTCGCCTTCGAGGGCATCGTCTCGGTCTGCCCCTACTACAACCGGCCGAGCCAGGACGGGCTTTTAGCCCACTTCCGCAGCCTCGCGGCGGCGACCGATCGCGACGTTGTGATCTACAACATCCCCTACCGCACGGCGGTGAACCTCTCGAACGACTCGCTGCTGGAACTCAGCCTCGTGCCGAACATCGTGGGCGTGAAGGACAGCTCCGGCAGCATCGCGCAATCGCTCGAGCTGCTGGCGCGCAAGCCTGCGGACTTCGCGGTGCTGACCGGCGAGGACGCGCTCTACTTCACCATGATGGCCAACGGCGGCGACGGCGGCATCCTGGCCGCCAGCCACCTGATGACCGAACGCTTCGTGGAAGTCGGCCGGCGCTTCGCCGCCAACGACGTGGCAGGCGCCCGCGCCGCCTGGGCGCCGCTCTCCCAGTCCGTGCCGCTCTTGTTCGCCGAGGCCAATCCGATGCCGATCAAGTACCTGCTGTGGCGGCAGGGACTGATCGCCTCGCCGGAATGCCGCCTGCCGCTCACCAGGATTTCCGATGGACTGGCGAGAAAGCTCGACTCGTTCTTCGTCGAACGCGCGGCAGCCTAACCTCGCGCCTTGAGGAGGTCGCGGATCTCGGTCAGCAGGACTTCCTCGCGCGACGGCGGCGGCGGCGCAGCGGGCGTGGCCGCTTCCTCCCTCGACACGCGGTTGATCGCCTTGATGATCATGAACAGGACCCAGGCGATGATGAGGAAGTTCACTGTCACCGTCAGGAAGGTGCCGTAGCCCAGTGTGGCGCCCGCTTTCTTGGCGGCATCGTAGGTCGCGGCCTGGCTCGCAGCCGGCGTCAGTCCGATGAAGTAGTTGGTGAAGTCGAGACCGCCGGCGATGCGGCCGATGACCGGCATGATGATGTCGTTCACCAGCGAGTCGATGATCTTGCCGAAGGCGGCGCCGATGATGACGCCGATGGCGAGATCGACGACGTTGCCGCGCATCGCGAATTTCTTGAATTCCCCGAGCATCTTTCCCTCCGTGGTCGTCAGGATACGCGCAGCCACACCAGCAAGGTGGAGACGGTGATCACCGAGAAGGCGGTCGAAAGTAGCACGGCGGCGGTGTTCTGCTCGACCGAGATGTCGAACTGCTTGGCCAGCACAAAGGCGTTGGCGGCCGTCGGTAACGCCGCCATCAGCAGCGCCACCTTGCCCGGCACGGAGTTCAGGTCGATGAAGAACGGCAATACCAGGACGGCGAGCAGCGGCTGCAGCAGGAGCTTGATGATGGTGGCGAGCCCGGCCTCGGCGAGGCCACTCTTGATCGATTTGTCGGACAGGAACAGCCCGATGGCGAACAGCGCGCAGGGCGCGGCCGCCGCGCCCAGCAGGTCGAGCCATTTCTCGACCGGCGTCGGGATCGGCACGCCCAACGCCGACACGGCGATGCCGAGTGCGATCGACATCGGCAGCGGATTGCGCGCGACGTTGAAGGCAGCGCGCAGGAAGGTCTTTACCGGACCATGGCCCGCCGCCACCTCGAGTTCGATCAGCATGACGCCGAATACCATCGATATGACCGCCGTCACGATGACGGTGAGCATGGCGGGCGGCAGGCCCGCGTCGCCGAACGCGGCGAGACAGAGCGGCACGCCCATGTAGCCGACATTGCCCCATGACGCCGCGATACCCTGCAGGCTCATGGCGGCAAGGCCGCGGCGCCGCCGGTCTTGTACCGCCAGCCGTGTCGAGATCATGCCGACCGCGAAGGTGGCCGCGACGGCGAGGCCGAAGCCCAGCATCAGGGCCGGGTCGAGCACGGCATGGACCGGCGTGCGCGCCAGGCTGCCGAAAAACAGCACCGGCAGGGCGAAATAGCTCACGAAGGCATTGAGGGCCGCCGTGGCCTCGCCCCCCAGGATGCGCCACCGGCCGGCCAGATAGCCCGCCAGGATGACCCCGAAAATCGGAAACGCGACGTTGAAGATGGCCTGCACGGGACTCCGATTGCAGTTGCTGTGTTTGATTAAGAATTTGACATAAATGGTACAAATACAATAGCATTTTGCCAGTTTATCGAGGCCGCACCGTCCCCTCCGCAAGCGGCCCGGGAGAAATAACATGCGTCTCTTGATCGCCAGCGCCGCCGCCTTGGTTGCCGTCGCTTTCGCGACTCCGTCCTTCGCCCAAGACGACGCCCCTGCGCCCGTCCCCACCACCAAGCCCAAGGCCGGCACCTCCGCCTATTGCCAGACGCTGAAGAGCGCTTCCTTGCGCAGCGCCTGCCTGAAGAAGATTACCGTGGCCAAGGCGCAACCCGCGCAGCCGAAGGCCACGACGAAGACCAAAGCCAAGAAGCCCGCTACCACAGCGGCACCCAAGCAGCCCGATTTGGGGCAGCTGCCGCCGGCTGCCGCGCCGGCCGCCACACCCACGGGCACCGTGGCCGTGCCGCCGCTGCCGTCGAAGACGATCTAGTCTAGTCTCCGCTCTCCCAACCACGGGAGAGCGACATGGCTGCCCATTCTGCTGCGCTGATTTCGACCGACGACCTCGCACGCCGCCTCGGCGCGCCGGCGTTGCGCCTCTTCGATTGCACCACCTATCTGAAGCCCGGACCCGACGGCCGCTACATCGCCGAGAGCGGTCGCGCCAACTATGACAAGGGCCACATTCCCGGCGCCGCTTTTCTCGACCTCCAGGCCGATCTCTCGGACACCTCGTCAAGGCTCCGCTTCACCCTGCCGCCACTTGAAGCGCTGACCAAGGCCTTCGCCGCTAAGGGCGTCGGCCACGGCACCTCGGTCGTGCTCTACAGCCACGCCTCGCCGGTGTGGGCGAGCCGCATCTGGTGGATGTTGCGCGCCACCGGCTTCGACGACGCCGTCCTGCTCGACGGCGGTCTCGACAAATGGAAAGCCGAAAATCGCCCACTCTCGACCGAGCCCACCGTGCATCCATCGGCAACGCTCACCTTGCGAGGCCGGCCGGAGATCTTCGTCGACAAGACCGTGCTCAAGGGTGCCATCGGCGAGGCCAGCACGCTCACCCTGAATGCGCTCAGCCACGACCAGCACAAGGGCACGGGCGGCGTCACCTACGGCCGCGCCGGCCGTGTCGCGGGTTCGTCCTGCGTGCCGGCGGCGAGCCTCTTCGGACCGGACAAGGCGCTAAAGCCGATCGCCGATCTGCGCGCGGCATTCGAGGGGGTCGGCGCGGCCCCGGACAAGCGCGTGCTGGTCTATTGCGGCGGCGGCATAGCAGCCACGCTCGACGCCTTTGTCCTGACGGCAATGCTGGGCCACCGGAACGTCTCGGTGTACGACAATTCGATGCAGGAATGGGCCAACGATCCCAGCCTGCCGATGGAAACCGGTTGAGGAGGAAGCGACGTGGCCGCCTACATCATCGTGGAAGTCGAGACGACCGACGAGGCCCTGATGGCCGAGTACCGCAAGCACACACCGGGGGCGATCGCCAAGTTCGGCGGCAAGTTCATCGTGCGCGGCGGCAAGACCAGGACCCTGGAAGGAAACTGGACGCCGCCGAGGATCGTGGTGTTGGAATTTCCGGATTACGCCAAGGCTGAGGAATTCTACGACTCCGACCACTACAAGCCGATCCTTGCCATGAGGATGAAGGCCGGCAAGTCCAAGGCGATCCTGGTCGACGGCCATAATGGCTGACGCCGCCGCGTACCGCGCGGTCGGCACGCTCTACAACGCGCTGATGACGGCGCTGGTGCTGGGCCTGGTGACGCGGCGCGGCGAGGACATGGCGCGCGAGTATGTGCTGCGTCATTTCCGCCGCCAGCATCTCGAGAAGTTCCTGCCCGGCCTGAAGAAGCTTGGCCTGACGGATGAGCCCGACGCACCAGCCTGCGCGCTCTATCATTATCACTCCAACGCGCTGGGCGGCGTGAAGACCGGCTACCTGCGCGAGAGCGACAGGAAGGCGTGGGTGCGCTATCCGCCGCCGCGCTGGATCTGGCGCGGCACGGCAATCGCCGCCGTCCCGCATTCGGTGTCGGCCGCCATGCTGCACGGCTGGCACGGCCACAACGGAGTCTCGCTCAACAACCCGGGACTGGGTTTCGTCTGCACCGGCATGACGGTCGATGGCATGCCCGGTCTCGAAGGCTACTACTTCGACTACGGCCGGCCGCTGAAGGAAGAGGAGCGCGTGCGCTTCGCCTACGGCACGGAGGAGATGCCGCGCGTTGACTGGAGCGCCCAGCCCAGGCTAGAAACCGCGAGCTGGCCCGAGGAACGGCGCCTAAAAACCTTCCGCGCCTATGCGCTGGAATATGTGCGGACCATGTTGCCCACGCTGCAGGAGCTTTTAGGGCCGGCCGACGCGCTAAAAGAACTGGGCCGCGTCGCGCGGCTGGTCGGGCTGCAGTTCCACGAGGAGACGGCACGCGACATGGGCCTGCCGACCGACCTGGAGCGCGGCGACCTTTTAAGCGCCCGCGACTTTGGGCGCTGGCTCTCTGCGGTAATGGTAGCGAGTGGCGAAGAGGTCGCGACCAAGGAGAAGGACGGCCACGTCCTCGTAACGCTGGCCGGCTGGAAGATCGCCCGTGAATTGGCGCTGCCCGATCCCCTGCTCGCCTTCGATGCCTGGAACGAACTCTGGCTCGGCGCCGCGGCGGCGCACGACCGGTTCCTTGACGTTCAGACCTCGCGCTCGCTCGGCGAGCGCGGCTGGTCGATCAGCTGGCGGATCGCGCCGAGATAACCGGCCGGCAACCTGCGCCCAGCGATGACCTCGCCGAGTGCGGCCACGGGTACCCAGCGCAGATCGATATGTTCGTCGCTCAAAGTCACATCAGCGCCGCCGACCGGTGTGCAACTGAAGGCGACAATCTGCACGAAGCGCCGCGGCAGCACCTCGAACAAATGCTCGTCGACCAGCTCGCCGATCTCGACGCTGAGTCCCGTCTCTTCCCGCACCTCGCGCGCGAGCGCCGTGCGATGGTCTTCACCAGCTTCGGGTCGTCCGCCCGGCAGATCCCATTCGTCGCGCTCGTTCACCAGCAGCAGCACGCGACCCTGGTGCAGCACAACGGCCTTCACAGACAAAGGATGGTCGCTCATCGGGTGAGCTTAGCGCAAAGAGAAAGGGCCGGGGATCGCTCCCCGGCCCTCTCCAACTCTTGTCGTCGACTGGACTAGAAGTCCATGTCGCCCATGCCGCCGCCGCCGCCCGGCGGCATCATCGGCGCCTTCTTCTCGGGCTTCTCGGCGACCATGGCTTCGGTCGTCACGAGCAGGCCGGCCACCGAGGCGGCGTCCTGCAGCGCGGTACGAACGACCTTCACCGGATCGATGATGCCCGCTTTGATCATGTCGACATACTCGCCCTTCTGGGCGTCGAAGCCGAAGTTCGTGTCCTTCTGGTCGAGCATCTTGCCCGCCACGACGGCGCCGTCTTCACCGGCGTTCTCGGCGATCTGGCGGACCGGCGACTGCAGCGCGCGGCGCACGATCTCGACGCCGACCTTCTGGTCGTCGTTGGCCGTACGCAGCTTGTCGAGTGCCCGGATCGCGTAGAGGAGAGCAGCGCCGCCGCCGGCGACGACACCCTCTTCGACCGCCGCCTTGGTGGCGTGCATGGCGTCGTCAACGCGGTCCTTCTTCTCCTTGACCTCGACTTCAGTGGCGCCGCCGACCTTGATGATGGCAACACCGCCCGCGAGCTTGGCCAGGCGCTCCTGGAGCTTCTCACGGTCGTAGTCCGAGGTGGTTTCCTCGATCTGCGCGCGGATCTGGGCGATACGGGCCTGGAGGTCCGCCTTCTTGCCCGAGCCGTCGACGATCGTGGTGTTTTCCTTCTCGACGATGACCTTCTTGGCCTTGCCGAGCATGTCGAGCGTGACGTTCTCGAGCTTGATGCCGAGGTCCTCGGAGATCAGCTGACCGCCGGTCAGGATCGCCATGTCCTCGAGCATCGCCTTGCGGCGATCGCCGAAGCCCGGCGCCTTGACGGCGGCGATCTTGAGGCCGCCGCGCAGCTTGTTCACGACCAGGGTCGCCAGGGCCTCGCCCTCGACGTCCTCGGCGATGATCAGCAGCGGCTTGCCCGACTGCACGACCGCCTCGAGCACCGGCAGCATCGCCTGCAGGCCCGAAAGCTTCTTCTCGAACAGCAGGATGTACGGGCTCTCGAGCTCGGTGATCATCTTGTCGGCGTTGGTGATGAAGTACGGCGAGAGATAGCCGCGATCGAACTGCATGCCCTCGACGACGTCGAGCTCGGTGTCGAGGCTCTTGGCCTCTTCCACCGTGATCACGCCCTCGTTGCCGACGCGCTTCATCGCCTCGGCGATCATCTTGCCGATCGACTTGTCGCCGTTGGCCGAGATGGTGCCGACCTGGGCAACTTCATCGGTGCCGGTGATCTTCTTGGCACGCGCCTTGATGTCGTTCACCGCCGCTTCGACCGCGAGGTCGATGCCGCGCTTGAGGTCCATCGGGTTCATGCCGGCCGCGACCGACTTCACGCCTTCGCGCACGATCGCCTGGGCGAGAACGGTCGCCGTCGTCGTGCCGTCGCCGGCGACGTCGTTGGTCTTCGAGGCCACTTCGCGCACCATCTGGGCGCCCATGTTCTCGAACTTGTCGGCGAGCTCGATCTCCTTGGCGACGGTGACGCCGTCCTTGGTGATGCGCGGGGCGCCGAAGCTCTTGTCGAGCACGACGTTGCGGCCTTTCGGACCGAGCGTGACCTTCACTGCGTCGGCGAGAATGTCGATGCCGCGCAGCATGCGCTGGCGTGCATCGCCGCTAAAGCGGACTTCCTTGGCTGCCATTTTCTATTCCTCTCGAAATGTTGTGATTGGTTTGGATGAGGGGAGGCGCTTAGGCAGCCTTCTTCATCGCGGCGGAACCTTCGATGATTCCCATGATGTCGGACTCCTTCATGATCAGGAGGTCCTCGCCATCGAGCTTGATCTCGGTGCCCGACCACTTGCCAAACAGGATGCGGTCGCCCTTCTTGACGTCGAGCGGGACGAGCTTGCCGCTTTCATCGCGGGCGCCCGGACCGACGGCGACGATCTCGCCTTCCATCGGCTTTTCCTTGGCGGTGTCCGGAATGATGATGCCACCCTTGGTTTTGCCTTCTTCTTCGACGCGCTTGACCACGACCCGGTCATGGAGCGGACGGAACTTCATAGGTCTTCCTCCAACTAGCTGTTAGCCCTGCGCAGCTTTCAGGCTGCACCCGAATGGATTGCTATCAGCACTCTCCAGTGATGAGTGCCAAAGGCGTGCTGCATTTAGGGTTGTTGATGAAATGAGTCAAGGCGAGGGCACAAAGCCGCTTCGCACTAGCAGCAATCCCGGGAGAGTGCTGCTAAGTATTTGATCTACAGGGCAAATATTGATTTTTCGCGAAGGCGGAGTGACTATTCCTTTGTCTGCGTAGTGTCAAGGAGTGCCCAATGGACCGCAGTTTTGTTGTGCAGCTCAACGATTATCGGATCACGACCGCCGAAATCCTCTACTGGATGCCCGATCACCAGCACGTCTTGCAAAGCCTCGTCTGGCAGCATCTGGATCTCGCCCCCAAGTTCCCCGCCCTCACCAAGTTCCTCGACTACTGGGAGCGCAATCTCGACGCCAGGCTGCACAAGGTCCGCGTGGCGAGCGCTGCTCTGATCAAGCCAGCCGAATTCAGGTTCGCCAGCGGGCTCTACCAGTTGCACTGAACGTTTCCCCGCCGCGAAGCGGTTGCTTCGCCGCACGAACCTGACCTACCGTCCGCGCCGGCTTTCATTTTGGAGATCGGCGCCCCCTCATGCCCAAGAACACGCCTGCCCCCGCATTGTCGGGGCTCGACTCGTTGAAGTGGCGCTGCATCGGTCCGTCGCGTGGCGGTCGCGTCGTCGCCGTCTCCGGCGATCCCGTGAACAAGATGGTGTTCTATTTCGGCGCCTGCGCCGGCGGCATCTGGAAAACCGAGGATGGTGGCGTGTTCTGGCGCTGCGTGTCGGACGGCATGATGGGCAGCGCCGCGGTCGGCTCGATCGCGGTCGCGCCCTCCGATCCCAATGTGATCTATGCCGGCACTGGCGAGACGGCGATCCGCCTCGACGTCTCCTACGGCGACGGCATGTACAAATCGACCGACGCGGGCCGCTCGTGGAGCCACGTCGGCCTCAAGGACAGCAAGTTCATCGGCCGCATTTGCATCCATCCGACCAACCCCGATCTCGTCTATGTCGCGGCCCTGGGCGACGTCTTCGGCCCCAATTCAGAGCGCGGCGTCTATCGCTCGAAGGATGGCGGCAAGAGCTGGGAGAAGATCCTCTACCGCAGCGACGTGGCGGGCGCGATCGAGCTCACGATGGACCGTGCCAATCCGCGCATCCTGTTCGCCTCGATGTGGGAAGCGCGGCGCAACTTCTGGAACATTTCCAGCGGCGGCCCCGGCAGCGGGCTGTTCCGCAGCACCGACGGCGGCGACACCTGGGAAGAACTCTCGCACAAACCGGGACTGCCCGAGGGCATGCTGGGCAAGATCGGCGTGTCGGCGTCCCCCGTCCGCGCCGGCCGCGTCTGGGCACTGGTCGAGGCCGAGGGCGACAAGACCGGCCTCTATCGCTCCGACGACTACGGTGCGCGCTGGACCCAGGTCTCGGCCAATCGCGATCTGATGCACCGGCCCTGGTATTATACGCATGTCTTCGCCGACGCCGGCCACGCCGACACGGTTTTCGTCACCAACCTGCAGATGTGGAAATCGACCGACGGCGGCGCGAGCTTCGCCGAGGTGACGACCCGGCACGGCGACAACCATGATCTGTGGATCGACCCCAACGACGCCACGCGCATGATCGAGGGCAATGACGGCGGCGCCAACGTGTCGTTCAACGGCGGTGCGTCGTGGTCGACGATCTACAACCAGAAGACCGCGCAGTTCTACCGCATCGACATCGACAACCAGTATCCCTACCGCGTCTACGGCACCCAGCAGGACAACACCTCGATCTCGGTGCCGAGCGCGTCGGAATGGGGTGTCATCACGCTCGCCGACTGCTCCTATCCCGGCACCGGGGAGTCGGGTTTCATCGCCGTCAACCCGAGGGACCACAACATCGTCTATGTCGGCGCCGTGGGCTCCAGCCCGGGCGGCGCGGGCGCGCTGCAGCGTTACGACCACCGCACGCGCCAGATCCAGCTCGTCAATGTGTGGCCTGAGGAATCGACCGGCATCTCGCCCAAGGACCTGAAATACCGCTTCGCTTGGACCTTCCCGATCGTGTTCTCGCCGCACGATGACGGCACACTCTATGTCGGCGGCAACTGCGTGTTCCGCACGCGCAACGAAGGCATGGACTGGGAGAAGATTTCACCCGACCTCAGCCTCAACGACCGCGCGCGCCAGCAGCATTCCGGCGGCGACATCACCCGCGAGAGCGCCGGCGCGGAGGTCCATGCGACCTGCGCCTGCGTCGTGGAATCGCCGCATCGTCCGGGCGAGATCTGGGCCTCGACCGACGACGGCCTGGTCCATGTCACGCGCGACGACGGCAAGAGCTGGAAGAACGTCACGCCCAAGGCCATGCCGGAGCTGGCCTATGTCGGCTGCGTCGAAATCTCGGCCCACGATGCCGATACGATCTACGTCGCCGCCACGCGCTACAAGCTCGCCGACTACAAGCCCCACATCTTCAAGAGCAGCGACGGCGGCAAGAGCTGGAAGTCGATCAAGGGCGACCTGCCGTCGAACGAAATCACGCGCGTCGTCCGTGCCGATCCGCTCGCCAAGGGCCTGCTCTATATCGGAACCGAGACCGGCGTCTTCTTCAGCCTCGACGACGGCGAGCGCTGGACGCGCATGGGCGGCGGCTTTCCGATCGTGCCGGTCTACGACCTCAAGCTCAAGGACGCCGACCTGGTGGCGGCCACGCATGGCCGCTCGTTCTGGATCCTCGACGACGTGACGGCGCTGCGTGGACTCGCAAAGTCGGCAGGCCGCAAGTCGACGCGCCTGTTCGCGCCGCGGACGGCAATCCGCACCAAGCTCCACTGGAGCGCCGGCGCCAACGTGCGCGGCGGCATCGCCTACGGCCCCGCCTTCGGCATCGACGGCAGCACGGTCATCGTCGAGAGGCCCGACGGCACGCGGGTGCGCGAGCACCTCGACGTCGGCGAGAATCCACCGAACGGCGCGATCGTCTATTACTGGCTGGCCGAGGACGCCAAGGAGGCGGTGACGCTCACCTTCCGCGATTCGGCCGGGCGCAAGATCGTCTCGTACGCCAGCGACACCAAGGATGCGCCCCCGGCGCGAAAGCCGGGCACCAAGGCGGGGCTGAACCGCTTCGTCTGGGACATGAAGTATCCCGGCCCGACCAAGCTCGACTATGACCTGGCACCGCCGCGGCCCAAGCCTCTGGCGCCCGATCCCGAGAACCCACCCGGCCCGACCGTTGTCCCCGGCACCTACGGCGTCGATCTCGGCGTCGCCGGCAAGACGCAGTCGGCAAGCTTCACCGTGGTCAAGGACCCACGCCTGGCCACGAAGCCGGCCGACTACGCCGCCCAGTTCGCCTTGCACAAGGAACTGGTGGCGTCGCTGTCGAAGCTGAAGCAGGCGCTCAACCGGCTACGCAAGATGAAGCGCCAGCTGGGCGAGGTCGCCGACCGGGCGGCCAAGTCGGAGCGCGCGTTGCGCAACCGCGCCGTGGCGATCGGCCAGAAGCTCTCGGACATCGAGCGCGTGATGGTCGACCCGCAGCGCAAGTCGGTGCGCGACGTGCTGCGCAATCCGGCCGGCCTGAACGACACGTTGTTCGACATGATCGCCATGACGACGACCGCCGACGCCGCACCGACCAGCCAGACCAAGGCGGTGTCGCGCGAGGTCATGGACAAGGTCGACAGCGAAGTCGCCAGGTTCGAGGCACTTGTGAAAGGTGAGGTCGCGCCGTTGAATGCCGCGCTGGCAAAGGCACGGGTCGGCCACGTCACCGCCTGAGGAGTAGCCGTGCTGCGCCAGCCATCTGGATTCTGGGGGCTCTTCGCCACCGACATGATCGTGCGGGCGGCCTACCAGATGGCCAAGAGTCCCGTGCTGCCGATCCTTGCCGCCAGCCTCGGGGCCAACAAGCTGATGATCGGTACGATCGTCGGCGTCTCGACGCTGACGGGCACGGTGTTCAAGCCGCTGGTCGGCGCGCTGTCCGATCGCTTCGGGCGGCGCGTCTTTTTCCTTGCCGCCCTGATCCTGTTCGCTGGATTTCCGTTCCTCTACCGCTTCGTCCATACACCCGACCAGCTCGTCTGGCTGCGCGTGCTGCACGGCACGGCAACGGCGATCTTCGGTCCCGTGACGCTGGCAATCGTCACCGGGATGTCGCCAGCCAGCCGTGGCGCGCGGCTTGGACTGTTCGAGATGGCGCGCGGCAGTGGCCATCTGATCGCCCCGGCGGTCGCCGGCGCTATCTTGACGGTGAGTTCGCCCGAGATGGTCTTCACTGTCGTCGGCCTGCTGAGCTGTGCCGCCTTCGTGCCGGCGCTGTTCGTGCGTTTCGATGACTCGAGGATCGAGTTCGTCGAGCGGCCGAGATTCCTCAGCGACCTGATTGCTGGCCTCAAGCATGCCGCAACCAGGAGCGAGCTCTGGTTCGTGGGCGCGCTCGAGTTCGCAATCTACGGCTCGATCTATTCGCTGAAGGCGTTCCTGCCGATCTTTGCGCTCGAGGCGGGATACGGAATGTGGGCCGCGGGCCTGTTCTTCACGTTCCAGGAGGCGACTCACCTGCTGGTCCGGCCGTTCGGCGGCCGGCTGGGCGACCGACGGGGCTACGCGCCCACCATCGCCTTCGGTCTGGTGGCAATCGGCGGGGCGCTGGTGGCGCTGCCGTCCGCGCCAAACGCCGGCGTGCTGCTGGCCCTTGCCGTGGTGGTCGGCATCGGCCAGGGGCTGACATTCCCGTCGACGGTCGCATTGATCGGCAACCGCATCGCCACCAGCCATATCGGCATGGGGCTCGGCTTCTACGGCGCCCTGCGCAACGGCGGAAAGGTCGCGGGCCCGATCATCGTCGGCGCGCTGCTGCAGGTCTTCGCCGCGAAGCTGGTATTCCCCGGCCTCGGAATCGCTGCCCTGCTCGTGGCGGTCGCTCTGCTGGTCTTGGCGGCGCCGCGCGGCCGCGTTCAGACTCCCTGACGCGCTGCCCGGTACTCGGCCTCCGTCCGCTCGACCAGCTCGGCGACCGATGGCACGTCGCTGACGCCCGACACCGAGTGGCCGGCACTCCAGATGTCCTTCCAGCGCTTGGAATCCGGCTTGTCGCGTTCCGAGGCGTTGATGTCCTTGGCGATGTCGATGCCGCCGCGCACCGGCAGATTGTCGGGATCGAGGCCGGCCGCGGCGATCGATGGCCGCAGCATGTTGGTTTCCAGGCCGGTGAAGGCCCGCGTCAGCAGCACGTCGTCGAGCCGGCTCTTCACCAGCAGGTTCTTGTAGCCGTCCTTCGCCAGGCTCTCGCGGGTGGCGATGAACTTGGTGCCCATGTAGGCGAGATCGCAGCCGAGTGTCTCGGCGGCGGCGATCGCGTGACCGTCGGCCATGCCGCCCGCCATCACCACGATACCGTCCCAGAAGGAACGCACGGCGCGCACGAAGGCGAAGGGATTGACCCAGCCGGTCTGGCCGCCGGCGCCGGCCGTCAGCAGCACCAGGCCGTCGACGCCTGAAGCGACGGCTTTCTCGGCATGACGCACCGAGGCCACATCGGCGAAGACGAGACAGCCCGCGTCCTTGAGCGGTTTTAGAACCGGCTCGGGCGAACCGACCGAGGTGATCACCAGCTCGACCTTGGCGCGCAACACGGCGGCCAGGTCGTCGGGCACACGCCGGTTGGAGCGGTGCACGATCAGGTTGGGACAGAGCGGCGCCGGCGCGCGCCGGGTCTCGTCGGCCGCGCGCTTCAGGTCATCGGACATGTCGGCAAGCCAGCGGTCGAGTTCCTCGACCGTACGGCAGTTGGCGGTCGGGAACGAGCCAATAACGCCGCTGCGACAGGCGGCCTTCACCAGCGCCGGCCCCGATACCAGGAACATCGGGGCCGCGATCAGCGGCAGACGGAGGCGGGACCCGAGCGCAATGGGAAGCGGCATGACCGGAGGTTACCCCAATGCCGTAAACCAAGAAGCCCGAACTTCGCGATCGACAAACTGACGCCTATTTGACGCCCTCGAAACGAATCCTGCGGATCGTGTCGTCGATCTGCGCTTCTTGCGCAGCTGTGAGGCCTTCACGCGTCACGCGAGCGAGGCTCGCGACTGTCGAGGGGCTGAGCCTCACCAGGACGAGTAATGTACTTACCGATTTCTGATCGCCGTAGTTTACCGTCGACAAGAATGCTTCACCTGCACGGTCTGCAATCGAGCCGTCCTGCGTGTGCGTGTACGGCGGCAAGCCATCTTCCTTGAGAGTAGCTGCAGCGATCTCCGCCAATGACTTCGAGGCAAATCTCTCGTCGACCATCATGGCAAAATTGATACAGCGAGTAAGATCCGCACTGTAGTATTCTAGATGGTCGCGTACGTTGTACTGCGCCGTCCAGCCGGCCGGTACGTCGAGGACCATGGCCGGCTCGCCGGTCTTCGGCTGCCGCATCGACTGCGCGCCCGCATCCGTCGCAAGCCCAAAGGCCAGAGACATGCCGAACGCGATAACGCATCCCAACAAGACGCGCTGCATGCTTCTCTCCCGAAGAACACCGCCTTGATCCGGCAAGATTGAACCGCTGAACAGTACCGGCCCCGATGCAGGAACATCGGGGCCACAATCAGCGGCAGGTGCAGGCGACTCCTGAGTCCGGCGGGCAGCACGCCTAGGCCGCGGCGGAGAGCCCTTCCTGCTCGAGCACGCGCTTCACGGCCGGACGCGCCTTCATGCGCTCGTAGTGGGCAGCGACGTTCTTGGGCAGCGGCATCTTCATGCGGCCCGCCGCCCAGAACGAGACGTAGAAGAGCGCGGCATCGGCCACCGAGAACTTGCCGGCGAGGTATTCCTTGCCCTCGAGCGACTTGTTCATGAGTTCGAGACCCTTCTCCATGATCTCCTTGCCGCGCGCCTTGACCGTGTCGTGATCGGCTTCGGTCGGCGCGTAGTTGGCCGGGCGGAACATGCGCGAGAAGCCCTGCATGTGCATGGTCGAGACGGCGTAGTCCATGGCTTCGAGCGCACGGGCTTCGCCATCGGCGTCGGCGGGCAGCAGGCCCTTCTCCGGATTCTTGCGCGCGAGCCACGTGGCAATCGCCGGGAACTCGGTCAGCACCGCGCCGTCGTCGCGCACCAGAGTCGGCACCTTCGACTTGGGATTGACCTTCACGAAGTCGGGTCCGTACTGCTCCTGCTTCGCGCCGTCGATCTTGTGCAGGTCGTAGGGCTTGCCGATCTCCTCGAGGAGCACGTGGATGCCGATCGAGCAGGCGCCGGGCATGTAATAGAGCTTCATGGTTTCCTCCCAATGGTGGATCGATAAAGAGTGAGCTTATCTCAGCGCAGGACGGCCAGAAGCGCAATCCCGCCCGCCACGAACGCCGATGCAGCTATGCGACGGAAGCCAAAGCCCTCCTTGAGCACCATTGTCCCGAGGATCGCGCCGAAGATCACGCTGGTTTCGCGCAGCGCCACCACGGGACCCAGCGGCAGGCTCCGGGCCGCCAGCAAAAAGGCGAGAAACCCCACCACCGAGATGGCGCCCGCCAGCAAACCGACCGCACCGTGGCGGCGGATATAGGCCGGAAGCTGGGCGCGGCGAGTCACCAGGGCGTAACCGACCATGCCGAGGCCGGTGACGATTTCCAGGCACGCCTGGAAGCCCAGGACCGTGCCGGCGGCGCGCACGCCCAACCCGCCGAAGAAGCTGTAGGTCGCAACCGACACGCCAGTTGCGAGCGCAAAGCCTACCGCCACCCGGCTGGCGCCGGCGCCGATCGACAGCGCCATGATGCCGAGCGAGATCGAGCCGACCGCCACCATCTGGCCCGTGCTGAGCGCTTCGCCGATCGCCAGGAAGGCCGCGATCGTCGTCAACGCTGGCGCCAGGCCGCGGGCCAGCGGATAGACGACGCTCATGTCGCCCGCGCCATAGGAGCGGATCAGGAGCGCGTAATAGGCGAACATCACGCACGACGTGAGGACGAGCCATGTCCAGCTCTCGGGTGCCGGCCAGTCGACGAACGGCAAGGCGGCGAGGCTTATCATCAGGCCGGCGGTGCGGATCGCCACCATGGTGAGGACGCGGTCGCCGGCCGATTTCACCAGCGCATTCCAGATCGAATGGGCGATCGCCGACAGAATGACGAGGCCATAGAGCAGCGCCGGTGTCATGACGCTCGATTAGCGGCCCTGCCGACGAGGCGGTCAACGCAGCGGTTCCGGTTGAGCCGCCACGCAAACGCCGACTATGGTGCGGACCGCAAAGAGGAACCGGGGGAAATCAAACATGCCGACACCCAGCCTGCGCGCCCTCGTGGGCACGCCCCAGACCAAGATCGGCACCTTTCTGTTCGAGTTCGCCACGCCCGGCATCGGCCAGATCCTGAAGGCAGCGGGCGCCGAGTTCGTCGTGCTCGACATGGAGCACACCGGCTTTGGCTTCGACACCGTGCGCAGCGTCGTGCGTTACCTGCAGGCCGCCGACCTGCCATCGATCGTGCGCGTGCCCTCGCAGTCCCGCCACCACATCTCGCGCGCGCTCGACACCGGAGCCGATGGCGTCATGGTGCCGATCGTGTCGTCGGTCGAGCAGGCCAAGGCGGTGCTGGAGGCCGCCAAGTACTGGCCTGACGGCACCCGCGGCGTGGCCCTGGGGCTCGCCCATGAGCGCTTCGCCATGCGCTCCGAGCCCTTGCTGCCGCGCTTTGCCGAACAGAATGCCCGCACCGCCATCATCCTGCAGGTCGAAGACCCCAGGGGCGCCGCGGCGGCCGACGACATCGCCGCGATGCCCGGCGTCGACATGCTGTGGCTCGGCCACAACGATCTCTCGGTGGCTTTGGGCGAGCCCGGCGCCTTCGATCATCCCGATTTCGCGCAGGCCGAGCAGGCAACGATCGCGGCGGCCAAGAAGCACGGCAAGTCGGCCGGCCGGCTCGCGGTCGATGCCAGGCAGGCCGCCCAGTTCGCCAGGATGGGATACGATTTCGTCTCGATCGCGGGCGATGTCTGGCTGCTGCAGCAGGCCTTTGCCGCGGGCGTGGAGACGGTCAGGCGCGGATGATCACGGGCAATGCCCGGATGCCGCGGATGAAATTCGAATAGAGCCGCACCGGCGGGCCCGCGAGTTCGATCTTAAGGTCGCGCTTCAGGAGCTCCTCCCACAGGATCCTGAGCTGCATCTCGGCCAGGCGATCGCCGACGCAGCGATGGATGCCGGCGCCGAAAGCAAGGTGATGGCGTGGCTTGGCGCGGCCGACGACGAAGCGGTCGGGCTCTTCGATCGCCGTCTCGTCGCGATTGCCCGAGACGTACCACATCACCACCTTGTCGCCCTTGGCGATCTGCTTGCCGCCGAGCTCGGCGTCCCGGGTCGCGGTGCGCCGCATGTGGATCACCGGCGTCTGGTAGCGGATGGTCTCCGACACCAGGCTGGGCAGCAGGCCTGCGTCGGCCCGCACCTTGGCGACTTCGCCGGGATGCTCGATCATCGCCATCAAACCGCCGCTCATCGAATTGCGCGTGGTGTCGTTGCCGCCCACGATCAAGAGGCCGAACGTGCCGATGAACTCGCGCAGCGGCAGGTTCTGCGTCGCCTCGCTGTGCGCCATCATCGAGATCAGGTCGAACTTGGGCGGCTGGGCGGCGCGCTCCTTCCACAGCGCGCCCATGATCTCGGCCATCTGCATCAACTCGGCCATGCGCTCGGCCTCGCTCTTCACCACCGCATCCTCGGCCTCGATGTTGGCGATGGCGACGTCGGACCAGTGGGTGAGCTTGCGCCGGTCGGCCCACGGGAAGTCGAACAGGGTGGCCAGCATCATGGCGGTGAGCTCGGTCGACACGCGATCGACCCAGTCGAAGGTCTCGTTGCGCGGCAGGCCGTCGAGCACCACCTCGGTCCGCCGGCGGATGATGCCTTCCATGTTGGCGAGGTTGGTGGGCGCCACGATCGGCGCCACAGTCCTCCGCTGTGCCGTGTGACGCGGCGGGTCCATGCGGATGAAGTTGGGCAGGTCCTGGCCCTGGGGCTGGTCGGCGATCTGGATGCCGCCCAGACTGTGGTCCGACGAGTAGGTCCCGTGGTCGAGCTCGACCTTCATGATGTCGGCAAAGCGGGTCACCGACCAGTAGGGCCCGTACGGACTCTCGGCATGGCGATGGACCGGATCTTCTTGGCGCAGGCGTGCGAAATGCGGTGCCCAGCCATCCTCGCGGTAGAGCCGCGGGTTGCTGACGTCGGTGTGCTCTGGGGCGCCTTCGGCCATTCCCCAAGGCCGCCTCCGGACGGGTTTCAAGTCAAGCCCATTCGTCGCAGCGATCCTCGATTTGGCGCGTTGACAGGCGGAAGGCGCGGGCGCAAACCGTCGCGCCGCCGCCTCCTTTGGCGGCGTTTGACATCATGGCCACAGCCGACACCAGCCCCTCCATTCCCCCGGTCCCGCCCGCGACCAACGGCAGCAACGGCCATTCCGCGCCCGGTGGGCCGGCGGCCGGTCTGGTGATCGGTGCGCTGGGCGTGGTGTTCGGCGACATCGGCACCAGCCCGCTCTACGCCCTGCGTGAGACCTTCCTGCACGGCACCGGCCTGGCGCCGACGTCGGAGCATGTGCTGGGGGTGCTGTCGACGCTGTTCTGGGCGGTGACGCTCACCGTCACCATCAAATACGTCGTGCTGATCATGCGTGCCGACAACAAGGGCGAAGGCGGCGTGCTGGCGCTGGCGACGCTGGCCACGCGCGGGCTGAACGGCAAGGCGCGCAGGGTGCGCCACGCCGTCATCGTGCTTGCGGTCATCGGCCTCGCGCTGTTCTACGGCGATGCCATCATCACACCGGCCGTCTCCGTCATGGGCGCCGTCGAGGGCCTGTCGGCCATCACGCCGGCCTTCACCCCCCTCGTGATCCCGCTGGCGCTGGTCATCCTGGTCGGGCTGTTCATGCTGCAGGCCCGCGGTACCGCCGATGTCGGCCGGCTGTTCGGCCCGGTCATGCTGCTGTGGTTCCTCGTGCTGGGCGTGCTCGGTGCCTGGCAGATCGCCAAGAACCCGACCGTGCTCTACGCGATCAATCCCTACTACGCGGTCAGGCTGATCTCCGACCAGGGCCTCGGCATCTTCTGGGCCTTCGGCTCGATCGTGCTGGCCGTCACCGGTGCCGAGGCGCTGTACGCCGACATGGGCCACTTCGGCCGCAAGCCGATCCGGACCGGATGGCTCGGTCTCGTGATGCCAGGCCTCCTGCTCAACTACTTCGGCCAGGGCGCGATGATCATCGAGGATCCCGAGATCGTGCGACAGGTGTTCTTCGAGCTGGTGCCGAAGGACTACATCCTCGGACTGGTGGTGCTCTCGACGCTGGCCGCCGTCATCGCCTCGCAGGCGGTCATCACCGGCGTCTTCTCGCTGACCCGCCAGGCGATCCAGCTCGGCTACCTGCCGCGCATGGAAATCAAGCACACCTCCGAGACCACGATCGGCCAGATCTATATCCCGCGCGTGAACTGGATCCTGATGGGCGGTGTAGTGGCGCTGGTCGTGGGCTTCGGCTCCTCGGGGGCGCTCGCCGGCGCCTATGGCCTGGCCGTCACCGGCGCCATGCTGGTCGATGCTGCCCTTGCCACCGTGGTGGCGATCCTGGTGTGGCGCTGGTCGTGGCCGCTGGCGGTGGGCGTGTTCGGCCTGCTGGCCATCCCCGACCTCGCCTTCTTCATCGCCAACGCGCTCAAGATTCCCGACGGCGGCTGGCTGCCGCTGGTGGTCGCGGCCTTCATCTATTTCACCATCACCACCTGGCGGCGCGGCCGCCGGCTGGTCGCGACCGAGCTCAGCGAGGGTTCGCTGCCGCTGCGCCAGTTCCTCGAGCGCATGGAGCGCGCGCCCGACCGCGTCGCCGGCACCGCCGTCTTTCTGACCGCCGACGCCAGCCACACGCCGGCAGCCTTCCTGCACAACCTCAAGCACAATAAGGTCCTGCACGAGCGCATCATCATCCTGCAGGTCGAGACCATGGACGTGCCGCGTGCGCCGGACGCCAACCGCGTCGAAGTCGAGCGCCTGGGCAAGGGCTTCCACACCGTGATCGCCCGCTACGGCTTCACCGAGCAGCCCGACGTGCCGGCGGCGCTGCGTGCCTGCCGACCGCACGGCATCGCCTACGACGAGATGGAGACCAGCTTCTTCCTCGGCCGCGAGACGCTGGTACCGGCGCAACGCTCGACCCTGGGCCGGATCACCCGCGACTGGTTCATCTCGCTCTCGCACTCGGCGTCGGCGACCAAGACCTTCTTCCGCATTCCGCCGAACCGCGCTATCGAGCTGGGCAACCAGATCCAGGTTTAAGTCCCGAGGGCGGATATGCCGCGACCCACGCTCGTTATGCTGCCCGGCCTGCTCGCCACGCGGCGTGTCTTCCAGCCCCAGATCGACGCCCTTTCCGACTTCGTCGACATCGTCGTGCCCGAGCTCTGGCACCACGACTCGATGGCCGCCATGGCCGAGGCGGCGCTGGCGATGGCGCCCGCCCGTTTCGCCCTCGCCGGCTTCTCGATGGGCGGCTACGTCGCCTTCGAGATCATGCGCCGCGCCGCCGCGCGGGTTGAACGCCTGGCGCTGATCGATACCCAGGCCACGCCCGACGCAGCCGAGGCGACGGCACGGCGCCACGGGCTGATGGAGCAGACCAAGATCGGCCGCTTCCACGGCGTGCAGCCGTCGCTGCTGCCGCTGATCCTTCATCCCTCGCATATCGCCCAGCCCGCGATCGTCCAGCCCATCCTCGACATGGCGCTGGAAGTCGGCGCCGAGGGCTTCGTCAACGAGACCCGCGCCACCATGGCGCGGCCCGACAGCCGGCCGCTGCTGGTCGACATCGAAGTGCCGACCGTGGTGATCGTCGGTCGCCAGGACCTGACGACGCCGCTCGTCCGCTCCGAGGAGATGGCCGCCGACATCGCCACCTCGCGGCTGGTCGTGCTCGAGGATTGTGGGCACATGGGCCCGCTGGAAAGACCTGCAGAAGTCACGGCAGCACTCAGGAGATGGTTGAGCGAATGAACACGATCTATGCCCGCGAGGACTATCTTGGCGCCGACGAATACATCGACGTCGTGCGCAAATCCGGACTCAACCGGCCGGTCGAGGACCGCGGTCGCGTCGAGCGCATGCTGGCCCACGCCAACCTGATCCTGACCGCGCGCCAGGACGGCAGGCTGGTGGGCTTCGCCCGCTCGCTCACCGACTTCTGCTTCTGCTGCTACCTGTCCGACCTCGCCGTCGACAAGGCCTGCCAGGGCCAAGGCATCGGCAAGCGCCTGATCGAGGAGACGCGCACGGCGGCCGGCGGCCAGCTCACCACCACGCTGCTGCTGTCGGCGCCGACGGCGATGACCTACTACCAGGGCATAAAAATGCCCCAGGCCGACAACTGCTTTCTCTACCGCCGGCAGAAGTAGCGATGCCTCCCGACGCGGGATAAAACAAAAACCGACTTTTACGCTCCCGCTCTGCGCTGGCTTCACGCCAAGCGCCTGACACTCCAGGAAAATCCAATGCGCGGCGCAACGCGCGGAGTCTCCCGAAGTGAGACATTTTGAAAACTCACTTTCCGCGCCCCAGCATCTCCGACGACCACATCAGCGCCGCCACGATGCGGTCGTTGGCGCGTCCGATATGGCCGATCTGGCGGCCGCGATAGAGCACCGGCCGCGTCCTGGGATTTTTAACCCGGTCCATTGCCGCCAGCAGGATCGTCTGGCGCCGCCACGTCAGACGCTCGCGGCAATCATGGTCGAACGTCTCGTCCTCGGTGCGCCAGCGATGGGCGGTGCGGCGGTCGACGCCGGTGCGCGCCGCCGCCTCGCTCATGGAACCCCAGCGCAGGAGATGACGCAGGAAATCGCGCTTGCGGCGGGCGAGGCTCGGCCGCTTGGGTGGTACGTGCCATTTGACGTCGGGATAGCCCTCGGGTGGCGGCGGATCGCTGTAAGGCATCGGGTCCTCCTTGGATAGGAGTCATATACTATTCCTATCCAAGGTCGTCAATATCCTGCCGTCGCCTATTTCATCGCCTGGCCGCGGATCTCGCCGCCCTTGTTGGCCTCGGTATGGATGTTGAAATACCACTTGCCGGCCTGCAGGTCGGCGGCCTGCGTGTCGGTCAGCGTCGCCTCGCCCTTCATTGGGCTCGCCAATCCGTCCTTCTGGGGAACGACGACGCCGGCATTGGCACCGGCTGCTGCCGGGCCGTGGAAGTGCGCTGCCGTCGGCGGACCGCTCAGGCCGGCATAGATGACGGTCCAGGTGAACTTCTTGGTGGCCGTGTCGTAGGTGCTGGTGAGTGCGCCGGTGGCCTTGCTGGCGTTGGGTGGTACTTGGTTCGCGGCCGTGAGGGTCGCTTTGTACACCTGGGTTTCGGCGACAGCGGCCGGGCCCGCGAACAGCGCAGCCGCCGCGAGGCCGGCAAGGCCGGCGCGGAACAGGGTCGTATTCATCGCTTGGCGTCCTCCGAGTGAATCCGGCGCACGGCAGTTGCCCACCCGGACGGGCCGGTTGCGTCGCGGGGCCAGCCAGCATGACAACGAACCCGTCGGGCAGATAGTTGCCCCCGGCACACATCCTCGTGAAGGAAGGACCGACCGGGACGCGGATCAAACCGGGTGAGACAGGGCGTTGACGATGGGGCAGTGCGCGACGCTGCCCTCTTGCGAGCACGCCGAGACCAAGGGCGCCAGCACGGCTTCCAGGCGGGTGAGATCCTGCAGCCGGCGGCGAATGTCCAGGAGATGCCGTTCGGCGAGGTCATGGACGTCGCCGCAGGTATACCGTCCCCGTTCCGTCATCCCGAGGAGCTCACGGATGGTCTCGGTCGAGAAGCCCAGTTCCTTGGTCCGGCGGATAAAGGTCACGCGGGCGACGTCGGTAGTGCGGTAGAGCTGCAGTCCGCCGGCGGCGCGCCGCGGCTTGGCGATAAGGCCCAACCGTTCGTAGTAATGGAGGGTCGCGACGTCGACGCCAGCCTGTTGGGCCAACGTGCCGACGGCAATCGTTGCAAGTGTAGACATGGCGGCTTGTCCCAGGACAGTGGTTCGAAACTTCCCAACAGGGATGGTTGCGGGAAACCGGCGGGCGTTCAATGCCCGTGTAAGCGGCAAGTCAGAGACAGCCCCGCCTGGCGGGACAGGCCGCCCTCAACGGCGCTGCTGCGCCTGGACTGCCCTGCGGTACTGGGCCTGGAAGCCGGCCAGGCTCTGCTGGAACGGCCCGGCCATGGTGCCGTCGCCCAGGCTGACCTGCACGACGATCTGCGAGCCCTTCAGCATCTGCTGCAGCAACTCGGCGGACTTCTCCTGCACGTACGAACACTCGCCGCCGCCGGCGCAGATGTCGGTCGAGATGAAGGGATTGCCGTCGACTTGAATGCTGGCCCGCTTGCCAACGCCATCGCCCACCACCGTGAGCGTGGTGTAGGCCGCCGAGTAGCTCACGATCAGGAAGGTGCCGAGCAGGTTGTTGGGCCCGCCGTCGATCATGTTGGACACGGTGCAATCGAGCCCGCGCTCGGTGTTGCAGTTCATCACCCACTGGTTCGGTGGCTGGTTCTGGCCCATGCCCTGGGCCGCCGCGGGCATCGCCAGGGCGAAGACACCCAAAGCCACGAGTAGAGATCGCATCATCGGCTATTCACTCCCTTGCCTTCCGGCAATCCTTAGCACGGCTCAGCCCCGATCTATGTCTTTGTCGCCGACGCATAGATGACGTTTGTTTCGACAGACTTGGTTCCAGTCCCCTGAAGCGCCTTGAGGTTGGCTTCCCGGACACGCTCAATCGTCTCGCTGTCCATCTGTTCGACGGTCCAGCGATAGCCCGACCCGAGCACGATGGTCCACCAGTCGTCGAGGGATCGAAGCGGCTGGCGGCCCTCTTCGGCAACGACCTCGCCGTCCCGAATGCCGGCGTCGACCAGAAGCTGTCGAACGGCATCAGGCGTGGTGATCCGCTCCCACGGGCTGACGGTCGGCTGAAGGTCGGGCCGGAACTGCGTCACCGCCGCCCACCAGGCGGCGGAACCGGGCTCGAACATGCGGGGGCCCCAGGTGGTGAGGGCGAGCTGACCGCCGGGGCGCACCAATTGCCAAAGCTTCCGGACCTGCTTCGCCATGTCGGGGACGAAGAATATCGCGAACACGCAGACCACCGCGTCGAAGTCGCCGGGGCGAAAATCGAGTTCCTCCATGTCGCCGCGTCGGAACTCGACGTTCTGCAGTTTCTGCCCGGCGGCCTTCGCGTGCGCCAAGCCGAGCAGCCGATCCGCCAGATCGACACCAATGACCCGACCCTTGGGGCCGACCTTCCTGGCGGCAGGTATCGCCGAGGCGCCGCTTCCGCAACCGACGTCGAGCACGGTCGCTCCGGGAGCGAGCTTGAGCCTTTCAACGGTGCGTTCGCCGTAGCGGTCCCAGAAAGCCAATGGACCATCGTCGAAATGATCCGCCGCGGCGTTGTAGGTAGCGGCGGCCTTGAGCTTCGAAGGTTCCATCATGGTCTCCGCAAGTCGATCAAGGTGGCGAGGGCGCGGGGTTTGCCAATCCTCCTTGCGCCACTTATGTAGCCGCCAGTTTCACCACTGACAAAGCGCCAGTTACCAAGGAGATACCGAAAGATGTCCGAGACCATCAAACTCGTCGCTTTCTGCGGCAGCCTGCGCAAGGCCTCCTTCAACCGCCTCGCGCTCGCTGCTTTTGCCGAACGGCTGCCGGCTGGCGTCACGCTTTCAACCATCGAAATCGGCGATTGGCCGCTCTACGATGCCGACGTGCAGGCCAAGGGCTTTCCCGACAAGGTGCAGGCCGCGCAAAAGGCCATGCTCGAGGCCGACGGCATCGTGTTCTCAACCCCGGAGTACAACTATTCGATCTCGGGCGTGCTGAAGAACGCCATCGACTGGCTGTCGCGCATGACCCCCCAACCCTTCGCCGCCAAGCCGGTCGCCATGTTCAGCGCGTCGATGGGCCCGCTCGGCGGGGGGCGCGCGCAGTATCATCTGCGCCAGATGATGGTGTTCCTTGACGGCCGGCCAGTGAACAAGCCCGAGGTCATGATCGGCGCCGCGCAGACCAAGTTCGCCGACGGCAAGTTCACCGACGAGGCGGGCGCCAAGCTGCTGGCCGATCTCGGCGCCTCGCTCGCCCTGGCGGTCCGGCAAGCCAGAGCGGCGGCGACCGTTAAGTAGAGCGACGCCAGCCGTCGCCCCGAGCGAAGCCGAGGGGCCTTCTCTCTACGGTAGACTGCCTATCGTTGAGACGAGGTCTCTCCACTCCGCCTCGCTACGCTCGGCTTCGGTCGAGACGACGGGAACTACGCCATGACCCAGAACATCTACGACAACGACGCGTTCTTTTCGGGTTATAGCCGGCTGCCGCGCTCCGTCGAGGGCCTCGACGGAGCGCCGGAATGGCCGGCCCTGCGCGCGATGCTGCCGCCGATGCCGGGTCTCCGGGTCGTCGATCTCGGCTGCGGCTTCGGCTGGTTCTGCCGCTGGGCGCGCGAAGCCGGCGCCGCCTCCGTGCTGGGGCTCGACGTTTCCGAGAACATGCTGGCGCGGGCGCGGGAGACCACGCGGGACCCGGCGATCGTCTATGAACGCGCCGACCTCGAGCGCCTCGCACTGCCGGCCGGACAGTTCGATCTCGTCCACAGCTCCCTCACCCTTCACTACCTGGAGAACCTGAAGGCGCTGTTCGCCGAGGCTCATCGCGCGCTCGTACCCGGCGGCCACCTGGTCTTTTCGGTCGAGCATCCGATCTATACCGCGCCCGGCCGGCCGGGCTGGTCACAGGACAAGACCTGGCCGCTCGACCGCTATCTGGAAGAGGGCCCGCGCTCCACCGACTGGCTGGCCAAGGGTGTGATCAAGCAGCACCGCACGATCGGCACCTATCTCAACCATCTCCTCGAGCTTGGCTTCACGCTGCTGCGCGTCGAGGAATGGGGACCGACCGACGCCCAGATCGCTGCGCACCCGGAATGGGCCAACGAGCGACAGCGCCCGCCCTTCCTGCTGGTGGCAGCTAGCGCAGGCTGAGGATGTAGGCGATCAGGTCGTCCTGGTCGCGCGCGCCCAGCGACAGGTCGGGCATGAGGCCATGCGGCGCCGACAGGAAGCCCTTCAGGGAAGCTGCCGTGATCTCGCGCTTGGCGGCGATGGCGGGAAGAGTCGGCAGGCCGTCGGCCCGGCCGGCGACGGCGGTCCGGTCGACGACATGGCAATTGCCGCACCAGCGTTCGGCGAGCGCGCGCCCGCGTTCGAGATCCGCGGCATTGCCCGCGCCGGGCAACCAGAGGCCAGATGACAACAGCAACAGCGGTCACCACGTATAGAGGCCGCGCGGCGTCACCACCATGTGGTTGGTGACGGCCTTCACCCCGGGGATACTGGCGGCGAGGACACCGCAGGCCTCGCACTGACTGGTCGAATCGGCGTGGCCCCAGATCTCGACATTGCCGTCCTGCACGATGATGTTGCGCAGCAACGAGGCCGCCCACGGCTCGCGGTCGAGCTTCTGCTGGATCTGCTGGCGCAGCGCCGCGTCGCCGATGGCAGGCGCCGCACCCGCCGTCGGTGCCGAAATCAGCGCCTGCAGCAGGTTGGCGCGGCTTACGATGCCCACCACCCTGCCGTCCCGCACCACGGGCAGGCGCTTGATGCCGAAGTGGTCCATCCGCGCCGCCACGACCGAGAGTTCGGTATCCTCCTCGGCC
>Ga0207952_1000149_pt1 | contig 70628 bp, 63 predicted proteins | sample SubbioR12Aug_8Ca_FD_184831 | JGI IMG/M metagenome (GOLD analysis project Ga0207952, IMG submission 184831) | Serpentinite rock and fluid subsurface biosphere microbial communities from McLaughlin Reserve, California, USA - CR12Aug_8Ca (SPAdes) | ecosystem: Environmental > Terrestrial > Deep...
GTCGTCGATCTGCTTGAAGGGATCGGTCTCGGCGATGCGCTTGGGCATCATGAAGGGCACGACGACCGAGGGCTTGCCGATCGCCTGGATGAGCTGGCCGAACTTCTCCTTGAGCACGATCTGGAAGATCTTGGGATCGACGATCTTGTACTCCAGGATCGACTGCGCGAGCTTCTGGCCCATCGCGTCGCGCGCCGACCAGCGTTTCAGCGAGGCGACGCAATCCTCGGCCGTCACCGGCTGGCCGTCATGCCATTCAAGGCCGTCGCGCAGCTTGAAGGTCCAGGTCAATCCATCATCGCTGGTCGTGAAGCTGTCGACCATCTGCGGCTTCACCTGGAACTTTTCATCCATGGCGAACAGCGTGTCGTAGAGCATGTAGCCGTGGTTGCGCGTGATGTAGGCGCCGCTCCAGATCGGATCGAGCACCTTCACGTCGGAATGCATGACGACTTTAAGGGTCTGTGCCGAGGCAGCAGACGACAATGCAGCCGTAACGGAAACAGCTGCAGCAAGCACGAAACGACGCATGGATTGGTCCCCCGGAAGGTGGAGGACCAAACTCTAGGCCGGTTGGGCCGCGCCTGTCACCGGGTCAGTCGAGCATGCCGGTGACTTCCGGCAGCCACAGCGACAGGCTCGGGTAATAGAGGCACAGGAACAGGCCGATGACCTGCAGGATCAGGAAAGGGTACATGCCGCGATAGACGTCGGTCATCGACACACCACGCGGCACGGTGCCCTTCATGTAGAAAAGCGTGGCCCCGAAGGGAGGCGACATGAAGGAGGTCTGCAGGTTCACCGCCACCAGGGTCGCGAACCACGGCATGAACCAGGCGTTGTTGCCGATGTGGCTGGAGAAATCCATCTTGGCCAGGATCGGGGCGAAGATCGGCAGCACGATAAGGCAGATCTCGATCCACTCGAACGGGAAGCCGAGCAGGAAGATCAGGATCATGACGAAGATCAGCATCTCCCACGGCGTATCGACGCCGAGATGCAGGAGCGTGCTCAGCATCAGCTCGTCGCCGCCCAGCTCGCGGAAGATCAGCGAAAAGCCGGTGGCGCCCAGCACCACCATGAAGACCAGGCCGTTGGCGCGGCATGAGTCGCGGATGGATTCCCTGATCATCTGCAGGCTGAAGCGGCCGTTCATCCAGGCGATCAGGATGGCGCCGGCGCAGCCGACACCGGCGCTCTCTGTCGCGGTGGCGAAGCCGGCGAAGATCGAGCCCAGCACGACCACCATCAGCACGGTCATGGGCAGCATGCCGAAGGCCACGACTTTCCAGACCTCCGCCCAGGTCTGTGGTCCCGATTCCTTGGGCATCTTGGGCGCCCAGTCGGGCTTGGCGATGGCGACGCCCCAGATGTAGACGAGATAGAGGCCCGACAGCAGGAAGCCCGGAATGGTCGCGGCCGCGAACAGCGCGCCCAGCGAGGTGTTGAGCATCTCACCCATCACGACCAGCATGATCGATGGCGGGATCAGGATGCCCAGCGTTCCCGCCGAACCGATGGTGCCGATCGCCAGGCGTTTGTCGTAGCCCGCCGCCAGCATGGGCGGCAGCGAGATCAGCGACAGCATGATGACCGAGGCGCCGACCACGCCGATCGGCGCCGCCAGGATGGTGCCCATCACCATCACGGCGACGGCAAGTCCGCCCGGCGTGCGGCGCAGCATGACCTGCGAGGCGTCGAGCATGTCCTTGGCGACGCCGCTTCGTTCGAGCAGCGCGCCCATGAAGATGAACATGGGCAGCGACACCAGCACGGGATCGACGGCGACGCCGCCCCACATGCGCAGCAGAATGTTGGTGAGCTTGACCAGCGGGAAGTCGCCCAGGCTCCAGGCGATCAGGCCGAAAGCGAGACCGGTGCCGCCCAGCACGAAGGCCACGGGATAGCCGCAGAAGATGACGACGAACATCGTCACGAACATGACGAGCGCCAGGTTCTCGCTCAGCCACGCGATCATGAGGGCACGCCGCCAGACATCATGTCGGATCGACGACGCGTTCGATGTTGAGCTCGGTGCGACGGCCCGCCACCCCGCCGGACAGAAAGACGATCAGCCGCAGGATCACGGCGACGATGGCGGCGACCAGCATCCACAGGCCGAGGACGAAGAAGCCCTTGATGATCCAGCGTTGCGACAGGCCGATCACGGCCTCGGAACTCTCGCCGGTCATGTAGGCGGCGGCGACGAAGCCCAGTCCGTACCAGGCGACGATGCCGGCATAGGGCAGCGCGAAGGCGAAACAACCCGCGATCTCGACCCACGCCCGCGTGCGCAGCGGGCGGTTGGCCGTCAGGGTGTCGACGCGCGGGTGGGCGTTCAGGATGTAGCACTGGCCGAGCCACATCGAGAACAGCACGGTGTGCAGGTGCCATTCGAGCTCCTGCAGCCGGGTCGATCCCATGCCGGGGATCTGGTAGCCGAGCTTGCGGCTCAGGATGTCGAAGCAGATGACGATCATCAGCACGACCATCAGCCAACCCGACCAATCGGCGATGGCATGCAGCGCCCGTTCGATGGCATCGGCGACGGCCAGCAACCCGCGCATGCCCAGGATACCTTCGGTGCTTCCCCGACGTCCGGTTACGGGCTCAGTCGAGGAAACCGAAGTGCCTCGGCAGCCATAGGATGATCTCCGGCCAGATGATGCAGATGGCGAGCGATAGCATCTGCAGCATCACGAACGGGATGATGCCGCGGTAGATGTGCATCATCGTCACCGAGGGTGGCACCGTGGCCTTCATGTAAAACAGCGCGAAGCCGAAGGGCGGCGTCAAGAAGGCCGACTGGAGGTTGACCGCCACCAGCGCCACGAACCAGACCATGAAGTCCTTGTTGGCGGCGATGTGCGGGGTGAAGTCGATGGCCTTCAGGATGGGCGCGAAGATCGGCAGCACGATCAGGCAGATTTCGAGCCAGTCGAAGAAGAAGCCCATGATGAAGACCAGCACCATCACGAAGACCAGGATCTCCCAGCCCGAGTCGATGCCGGCGGCCTTCAGCATTTCCGCCACCAGGTCGTCGCCGCCCAGGGCGCGGAAGACGAAGGAGAACAGGGTTGCGCCGAAGATGATGAAGAACACCAGGGCATTGGTGAGCGCCGAACTCTCGATGACCTCCCTCAGCATCTTCATGTTGAGGCGCTTGTTCCACCACGCCAACGCCAGTGCGCCGGCGCAGCCGGTGCCGCCGGCCTCAGTGGGCGTCGCCCAGCCGCCGAAGATCGAGCCCAGCACAACGAAGATCAGGAAGGCCGGCGGCAGGAAGCTGCGAAAGAGCATCCGCGTCATCTCGGCGCCGCCCTGGGGGCCGATATCGACCGCAAGCGGCGGCGCCATGCTGGGCTTCACGAAAGCCAGGATACCGATATAGACGAGGTAGACGCCGGACATCAGGAGCCCGGGGATGATCGCCGCCGTGAACAGCGTGCCGACCGAGATGGTCATCAGGTCGCCCATGATGACCAGCATGATGCTGGGAGGAATCAGGATTCCCAGCGTCCCTGCCGAGGCGATGGTGCCGACCGACAATTCCTTGGAGTAGCCGCTCGCCAGCATGGTCGGGAGCGCGACCAGGGTGAGCATGATGACCGAGGCGCCAACGATGCCGGTGGTTGCCGCCATGATGGTGCCGAGCAGGGTCACCGACATGGCAAGCCCACCGGGGATGCGGCGGGTGATGACTTGCAGGGCCCTGAGGAGTTCGTCGGCCACGCCGGATTTCTCCAGAATCGTACCCATGAAGACGAACATCGGCACCGCGATCAGGACCTGGTTCTGCACGGCCTGGCCCCAGATGCGCGGGATCAGGCTGCCGAACTGGGCCGGCCGGAAGACGTCGAACATCATGCCGAGCACGCCGAAGCCGAGCGCCACGCCGCCCAGGACGAAAGCCACCGGATAGCCCACGAACATGATGACCGTGAGCACCAGGAACATGAGGATGGAGAGATGGTCGCCGACCCATTCCATGGCCCGGCCTCCTATTGGCTGATCGCGGGCGACGAAGCGCGCGCAGCGAGGTCGGGAGGGCCGAAGACCATGATCAGCTTGCGCAGCATCACCGAGACGACTGCCACATCGAGCAGCAGCAGGCCGGCGACCAGGCAGCCTTTGATGATCCAGCGATAGTCCAGCCCGTTCGGAGCGTCGGACGTCTCGTTCTGAAGGAACGAGGTCAGGGCGAAGAAGTAGGCGAAGTAGGTGGCCACCAGGCAATAGGGAATGGCGAAGAAAAGGATGCCGAAGATCTCGAGTTTGGCCTTCTCGCGCGGCGTCTTATGGCCGGTGAACACGTCGATGCGGACATGGACGTCGCGGGTGTAGGCGTAACCCAGCCAGAACAGGAACAGCGCGCCGTGAAGGTGCCATTCGAGTTCCTGGATCGGCGTCGAGCCGAAACCCGGGATCTGGAAGCCGAGCTTGCGGGTCAGCACGTCCCAGCAGATGACCACGACCAGCGCGATGAACAACCAACCGAACGCATGTGCTATACGCTGTAAGACGCGGTCGATCACGTCACTCACACTCAACATTGCCTGCATTACGCCAAACTCCCCCGGCAAGAAGCGGCCGCCCCACCGGGCGGCCGCACGCTTATCGTCGCGTGGCTACTTGAGGTAGCCGCGTTCCTTCCAGGCCGCGTACTTCTTGCGATACTCGCTGAGCGAGTCCCAGGCCTTCTTGAATTCCGGGCTCTTGGCGGCCTGCTCAGCCGCGACCTTGTTCCATTCCTTCTCGAAGAGGGCGAGGAATTCGGGGCTCCAGGTCATCAGCTTGACGCCCTTGCCCTCGATCTCCGCCATGGCGGGACCCTGGATCGTCTCGCCGACGCTGATGCCCTTGAGCACGGTCTGGTCGCAGGCCGCCTCGACCTGCGCCTTCTGGGTCGCCGACAGCGTATCCCACTTGGTCTTGTTGACGATCATGTCACCGAACGTCGCCTGCTGGTGCCAGCCGGGGAAGTAGTAGAACTTCGCCACCTGGTGGAAGCCGAGGCTCAAGTCCATCGCCGGCATCGAGAACTCGGTGGCGTCGATGGTGCCGAGCTGCAGCGCCTGGAAGATTTCACCGGCCTGCAGGAGCTGGGTCGAGACGCCGAGATTCTGCATGACGTTGGCGCCGAGACCGAAGAAGCGCATCTTCAGACCCTTGAGGTCCTCGGGGGTCTTGATCTCCTTGCGGAACCAGCCCGAGGCTTCGGGCGGGATCAGATGGCAGATGATCGGATGGATGTTGTACTTGCCGTACAGCTCCACCAGCATCTTGTAGCCGCCGCCCTCCTTCATCCAGCCGAGGTATTCGCCGAGGCCGGGACCGAACGGCACCGTCGAGTAAACGGCGAATCCGATGTCCTTGCCGGTCCAGTACCCGGGCGTCGCCCAGGCGGCGTCGAGCGCACCCGACGAGACCGCGTCGAACGCCTGCCCCGGCGGCACCAGCGCGCCCGGCTCGAAGAACTTCATCTCGATGCTGCCGCCCGACAGCTTGTTGACCTGATCGACCGTGTATTTGGCGTTCGGTCCCAGCAGCGCCAGCGTCGAGGCAAAGCTCGACTGCATCTGGATGCGGACCTTCTTGTCCTGGGCCGCTACCGATCCTGCTCCCAATGCGACCGCCGCAGCGACCGCCACTCCACTCAATTTACCAATCAAACGCATGTTTATCCTCCCGTAGGTCCAAGCCACGGCGAAAGACAGTCGACTTTGTTGGTCTTGTCCTTCGCTCCCTGATCCGACGGCCGTTGATCGACCTGCCGGTTGCCGCCCCGATTCCGGATGCAACAAAGTTGTCTGACAATGAAATTGCCGGCCGCCGCCTGGAATGTCAAACGAGTATCAGTCGAGGCGGTACACGCGCAGTGCAGTGCCCGAAAACAGGGCAGTCTTCTCCGCCGCCGACGCGCCCGAACTGAGACGCTTGAAGGCGTTCCATAGAATGCCATAGCCGCTGGTGATCTTGTCGACCGGGAAATTGCTCTCGAACATGCAGCGCTCAGCGCCGAACAGTTCGACGCAGGTCTCCACCCAGGGCTTGAAGGCATCGGCCAGCATCTGCGAGCTGGGCGGCCCTGGCCGCTGGTAGAAATCGAACCAGCCCATCGGCATGCCGAGCCCGCCAACCTTGACCACGACGTTCGACCGCTTGGACAGCTCCGCCATCGATTTCTTCCAGGTGGCGAACGCCTCGTCGTGCCGGCCGGCATAGGGACCGTAGCCCAGCGGGCCGCCGACGTGGTCGAGGATGATGGCCGTCTCGGGAAAGGCCCCGGCCAGTTCGCCGAGTTCGGCCAGCTGCGGATGGTAGAGCCAGGCGTCGAAGGTAAGGCCGAGTTTGCCGAGCTGGGCGAAGCCTTCGCGCCAGGTCTTGTCGGCCATGATGCCGTGCGGCGGATTGGTGTGGGTCCGGCGGATCGCCGCATCGGCGTCCCAGCCTGTGGCATAGCGGATGCCGCGGAAGCGACCGTTGCCGGCCACGACATGGGCCTCCAGCACCTCACGCGCCCGCGCGCCCAGGCGCAGGTCGGCGTAGCTCACGATGCCGGCGCAGGCGCGCATGTTGCCGTAGCCGCCGCTCGCACTCATGGCTGCGGCACCATTGGCGAACTCGGTCTCGCCGATCGGGCGCATCTCCTGCGGGCCGTCCTTGCGGTACATCGAGCGGCAGTCGATGTAGACCGTCGCCACGATGTTGTGGCCGGTGTTCGTATCGGCGAGCAGGTCGGGCAGCAGGTAGAGCTGGCCGTCTTCGCGATGCCAGAGATGATGGTGCGGATCGACGATCGGCAGGTCGGGTTCGAGCGCCGGTTCGCCAAGCTTGGCGACCCATTCCGGGTTGGGCGGCAAAGTGTTGCCGAGACGCGGCGTTGCGGCAGTGCTCATTGAACCCTCACCAAAGCGGCTTGTCGTTCACTGTTGAGACGTGGGCCGCGATCACCTTCCAGCCTGCGCCGGGCCAGCCGGCATCGGGAAACCGCACCCAGGTCTGGCTCTGGCGGCCGATCAGTTCCTTGCCGCGAATCTTGAACTCGAGATTCACCGTGGCGATGTCGCGGCCCAGCGTCAGGATCTCCAGCCGGATCCGCTTTTCCTTGATGCCGGGGCCCGGCGGCCGCGCCACGCGATGGGCGTGGATCTCGGCGAAACCGTAGCCGTTCTCGTTCATGGCGTAACGGACGGTGTGCGGGCTGTTCCAGAAGGTAGCATCGAGAACGTCGACGTTCTTGTCGATCAGCGCCTGTTCGTAGCGCTCGAAGAGCTGGCGGACTTCCTCGACGACTTCGGGAATGTTCGGGGTCACATCCGTCACGCAGCTTTCTCCATCACGCGCGCCACGGCCACCAGGGTGGCATCGCTGCCGCGCGGGCCGAGTATGGAGAGGCCGACCGGCAGGCCGTCAACCGTCACCGCACCCGGCAAGTTGACCTGCGGAAAACCGGCGAGACCGCCGTGGGCGCAGAGGCAGGTGATGCGGTCGCGCAACGGATCGAGGACAGAGAGCGGCTGGCCGCGCAGCGGCGCCGGAAACGGCGTCGTCGGCAGGCAGAGGATCGTGCCGGATTTCAGCAGGTACGCGAGCCGGCCCCTCGCCTCCTGCCGCATCAGGCTGGCCCAGGCGCGCTCGGACTCGGGAATCATCGAGCCCATCACCAACGCCCTGGCGACCGAGAAGGCGAAGCGCGGATTGCCCTTGTCTAGCCACTCGCGGAAGGTGTTGTAGGCCTCGTGCGGCTGCAGGGTGCGCTGCGCCCGCGCCCAGACCGACAGACCTTGCGGCGCCATGATCTCCTCGCGGCTGGTGCCGACAAGTGCCGCCAGGCGTTTCACCATGGGCTGCAGGGCGGTGGCGACGTCGGCATCGGCGAAGCCGAAGGTGTCGACGGCGATGATCAGCTTGGTCGGCAAGGTCGCGGGTATGGCCTCGCCCAGCATCACCGACGAGACCTTGGCGAAGGTTTCGGCGTCGCGGGCGAACCAGCCGGTGGTGTCCGAGGTCGGCGCCTGGGGCAGCATGCCGGTGACGTCGATCCGTCCGTGCGTCGGGCGGATGCCGTAGAGGCCGCAGAAGCTCGACGGCACCCGCACCGAGCCGCCGGTGTCGGTGCCGAGCGCAGTATCGCAGATTCCGGCCGCAACCGCCGCCGCCGAACCCGACGACGAGCCGCCCGGCACCCGGCCGGGCGCACGGACATTGACCGGCGTGCCGTCAAAGGCGTTCTCGCCCAGGATACCGAGCGAGACTTCGTCGGTGACCGTCTTGCCGATCAGCGTGGCGCCGGCATCGAGCAGCGTCTGCACTGCCCAGGCGTGTTTGGTGGGGATCGGCCGGCCTCGGGGCCAGTCGTGGTTGCCGCCGCCGGTCACGACGCCTGCGACATCGAACAGATCCTTGGCGGCGAAGGTGAGGCCGCCGAGAGGCCCCTCAGGGGCCCCCTCGATGCGGACGCGCTGGCCCGGCACGAACGCACCAATGTCGTCGGTCATTCCGTCAGCTCCGGTGTGGGACTATTCGGCGGGTGTCGCGGGTATGCGGCCTTTGGTGCGCCAGCGCCTGGCCCAACCGGGACTGAGCCGCATGCCGGCCAGCCTGTCGAACCAGATGTAGACCACCGGTGTGATAAAAAGTGTGAGGAGCTGCGACACCAGAAGGCCACCAACCACCGCGATGCCCAGCGGTTGGCGTAGTTCGGCACCGGCGCCGTGGCCGATGGCGATCGGCAGCGCGCCGAGCAGGGCGCAGACGGTGGTCATCATGATCGGCCGGAAGCGCAGCAGGGCGGCCTCGACGATCGCCGTCTCGGCGTTCGCACCCTGGGCCCGCCGCACGATCGCGAAGTCGACCATCATGATGGCGTTCTTCTTCACGATGCCGATCAGCATGACGACGCCGATCATGGCGATGACGCTGAGGTCCATGCCGAACAACATCAGGGTGACGATCGCGCCGATTCCGGCCGACGGCAGGCCCGACAGGATGGTGAGCGGGTGGATGAAGCTCTCGTAGAGGATGCCGAGGATGATGTAGATCACGAGGACGGCGCCAAACAGCAGCAGACCCTGGTTGGCGACTGCCTGCTGGAAGACCTGGGCGCTGCCCTCGAAGCTGGTCGCGATGCTGGCCGGCACGCCGACCTCGGCGGCAGCGGCCTCGATGTCGCGGACCGCGTCGCCTAGCGCCACCCCCGACGCCAGGTTGAAGGAGATGATCACGGCGGGAAGCTGGGCGATGTGGTTGACGGTGAGCGAGGTCGGCTTGTCGATGCGCTTGGCCAGCGTGTCGAGCGGCACCAGGCCGCCGCTCGGCGTGCGGATCTGGAGCCGGCGCAGGATGTCGCTGGCATCGGCGTATTTCGGATCGGCCTCGAGGATCACTTGATAGGTGTCGTCGGCCGCGTAGATCGTCGACACCTGGCGGGAGCCGAAAGCGGAATAAAGCAGCTGGCGGATCTGGTCGACCGATACGCCGAGGCGCGAAGCGATGTCCCGGTCGATCTCGATCAGCGCCGAGCGGGCGCGGACCTGCAGGTCGGAGTTGACGTCGAGGATGCTGGGGATGCGGCGCATCCTGGCTTCCATCTGCGGGGCATAGTCGCGCAGGGTCGCGAGGTCGCTGGAGCGCATGCCGAACTGGTACTGCGCGCGAGTCAGGGTCGTGCCGATATTGATCGACTGCGCCGGCCGGAAGTAGATGTTGATGCCGGGCACGCCTGCCGTGGCACGGCGCAGGCGAGCGACGACCTGATCGGCGCTGTCCCTGCGCTCCGGCTTGTCGCGCAGAATGATGAACATGCGGCCGGAATTGACCGTCGCCGCCGCGCCGCCAAAGCCGACCGTCGACACCACGGACGCGACGTCGGGATCGCGCCGGATGGCCTCGGCGAGCACCGACTGGCGGGCGATCATAGCGTCGAACGACGCATCGTCCGGACCGACCGTGGATCCGATAATCTGGCCGATGTCCTCGGACGGAAAGAAGCCCTTGGGCACCGCCTGGAACAGGATGACGGTCAGGACGAACGTCCCGAGAGTGAGGCCGAGCACGAGGCGCGGCAGGCGCACGGTGCGCCTCAGCGCCGAGGCATAGCCCGCGCTGACCTTGTTGAAGCCCCACTCGAACGCACGCACCAGGACGTTGTGCTTCTCGTGATGGTCGACCGGCTTCAGGAGGCGCGAGCAAAGCATCGGGGTCAGCGTCAGCGACACGATGCCCGAGATCAGGATGGCGATGCTGATGACCAGGCCGAACTCGTTGAACATGCGGCCGACGACGCCACCCATGAACAGCACGGGGATGAAGACCGCGACCAGCGACAACGTCATCGAGACGATGGTGAAGCTGACCTCCTTGGCGCCCTTGAAGGCCGCCTCCATCGGCTTCTCGCCGGCCTCGATGTGCCGGACGATGTTCTCGAGCATGACGATGGCATCGTCGACGACGAAGCCGACCGCGAGCGTGAGCGCCAGTAGCGAGATGTTGTCGATCGAGTGGCCAAGCGCATACATGCCGGCAAAGGTGCCGATGATAGAGATCGGCAGCGCGATCGCCGGGATGAGCGTCGCGCGAAAGGTCCGCAGGAAAAAGTAGATCGCGATGATGACCAGAACGGCCGCGAGGGCGAGCGTGAACTCGACGTCGGCGATCGCGTCGCGGATCGGCTTGGAGCGATCGGCCATCAGCTGAATTTCGACGCCGGGCGGCAACTCGGCCTGGATCTGCGGCAGGATGGCCTTGACGCGGTCGACGACTTCCACGGTGTTGGCGTCGGGCTGGCGGTAGACGCCCATGACGATGGCCCGCGTGCCATCGAGCCAGCTCGCGACCTTGTCGTTCTCCACGCTGTCGATCGACGTCGCGACGTCGGATATGCGGACTGGCGCGCCGTTCTGCCAGGTCACGATCACCGGCATGTAGTCGGCGGCCTTGTTGATAGGTCCGGTGGCCTCGAGGATCGCGTTCTGGCGCCGATCGGCGATCGAGCCGACCGGCTTGCTCGAGTTGGCGTTGACGACGGCGTTCTGCAGCTCCTGCAGGGTGAGGCCTCGGACCGCCAGCTGGTCGAGGTCGGCGCGCACGCGAACGGCGAATTTCTGCGAGCCGAAGATCAGGACCTGCGCCACGCCAGGCAGGGTCGAAACGCGCGGCAGGATCGCCCGATTGGCGAAGGCATCGACGTCCGACAGCCGGACCTGCGAGGACCGCAGCGTCAGCAGCATCACCGCCCAGTCCGCCGGATTGACCTTGCGGAAGCTAGGCGGCGTCGTCATCTCCGGCGGCAGACGCCTCATCGCCGACGAGATCGCCGACTGCACGTCGAGTGCGGCACCGTCGATGCTTCGATTGAGATCGAACTGCAGGACGATCGAGGTGTTGCCGAGCGACGACGCCGAAGTCATCGCCGTCACGCCGGCGATGGTCGAGAACTGGCGCTCGAGGATCGACGCGACCGACGCCGCCATCGTCTCGGGGCTGGCGCCGGGGAGCTGCGCGGTGACCTGGATAGTCGGAAAGTCGACCCGGGGAATGGCAGCAACGGGGAGCTGCCTGTAGGCGAAGAGGCCCGCGATCACGAACGACGCCATCAGGAGGATGGTCATTACCGGGCGGCGGATGCAGAGGGCCGACAGCATGTCTCGTCTCTCTGCCGCTCAGCCGCGAGGTGGCGAGGCGGGCTTCGCCGGGCTTGGCGGCGGGGCACGCACCGCAACCGCCGCCCCGTTGACCAGGCGCAGCTGGCCGTCGACCACCACCTGCTCGCCGTCCTGCAGTCCCTTGCCGATAACAGACTCGCCGTCCTGCGTGCGTTTGACGACGACCGGCCGAAGCTCGGCCGTGTCGTCCTTGACGACGAACACGTAAGCGCCCTGCGGCCCCAGCTGCACGGCGGCCGACGGAACGGCGATCGCGGCATTCTCCACGCCGAGAACGATCTCGACCTTGACGAACTGGCCGGGCCAGAGCAGCTCGTTGGCATTGTCGATGCGCGCCTTGGCGGTCACCGTTCCGGTGTTGGGGTCGACACTGTTTTCGATGAAGGCCATGGCGCCCGACTGCTTCTTGGCATCGTCGACGATCGCGGTGACCGTCACCGCGCCCTTGGCCATGGCGGACCGAAGGTCGGGCAGGATGACCTGCGGGATCGCGAAGGTGACGTAGATCGGATCGATCTGATTGATGGTCGCGAGCGTGCTGTTGGCCGAGTTGTCGCCGACCCGCACGACGGCGCCGGCCTTGCTCGCGATCGAGCCGATACGACCCGATACCGGCGCCCGGATTTCAGTGTAGGTGAGCGACGCCTGGACGTTCGCCTTGGCGGCTTCGTCGGCCTCGAGCTGCGCCTCCGCCGCCTTGACCGCCGTTTGCGCAGTGTCGCGCTGCACGACCGTACCGGCATTCTTGCCGAGGAGATCCTCGTAGCGCTGGTGATCGCGCCGCGCCTGGGCGAGCTGCGCCTGGTCCTTGCGAATCTGCGCCTCGATCTGGCCGATCTGCGCTCTCAGCGTCCGCGAATCGAGTTCGAACAGCAGGTCGCCTTGCTTGACCAGCGCGCCTTCTTCGACGTTGACCTTCATGATCTGGCTGTCAAGGCGCGGTTTGATCTGGATGGAGGCGATCGCCTGCACGGTGCCGACCGCATCGACGATGACCGGCATCGGCTTCTGGGCGATCTTGGCGATCACCACGGGGACCGGCCCGCCGGGATTGGCACGGCCGCGCCGACCCTGCGGTTGCGCCATGGCAGCCGGGCTGCTCTGGGCCTGCTCGGCGGCCTTGGCCGGCCCGCCAAAGCCCAGGCGGTGAGCCACAACGTCGCGATAAACGTAGGCAGTCCCACAGACTACGACCGCGACCGTAGCCAAGACCGCCAGACGGACCATCCGCATACTCGTAGTCTCCAAACCCCAAGCCCCGCGGAATTATAGGCCCAGCTTCACCCGCCGGACAGTCACAACCGTGGCAACATCAAGGATTCCAAGCAAAAAACCCGCCACAAAGGGCGGGTTTTCGCAGTGTCCGGAGGCAAAAGCCGCGTTTAACGGCTGTAGTACTCGACGACCAGCGACGGCTCCATCTGGACCGGGTACGGCACGTCGGCCAGCTTCGGCCCGCGAACGTAGGTGCCCTTCATCTCCTGATGGTCGGCCGTGACGTACTCCGGCACGTCGCGCTCGGCGGTCTGCGTGGCCTCGATGACACGGGCCATTTCCTTGGCCTTCGAGGTCAATTCGATGACGTCGTTGTCCTTCACCAGGTACGACGCGATGTTGACGCGGCGGCCGTTCACCTTGACGTGGCCATGGCTCACGAGCTGGCGCGAGGCGAACACGGTGATGGCGAACTTCATGCGGTAGATGACCGCGTCCAGCCGGCGCTCGAGCAGCTCGACCAGGTTCTCGCCGGTATCGCCCTTGCGGCGCACGGCCTCGAGATAATAGCGGCGGAGCTGACGCTCGCCGACCGAGCCGTAGTAACCCTTGAGGCGCTGCTTGGCCATCAGCTGCAGGCGATAGTCGGTCGGCTTGGTGCGACCCTGGCCGTGCTGGCCAGGACCGTATTCACGCTTGTTGATCGGGCTCTTGGGACGACCCCACAGGTTGACCCTGAGGCGGCGGTCGATCTTGTACTTCGAATTCGCGCGCTTGCTCACGCAGCACTCCGTCGGTTTTGCGTCCCGCTTTGCGGTGACGCTCTGTTGTCCGGATAGGCCTTGGTCCAGCGTGGGCTGGGGCGGGATGTAGGCCCAAACGGCCCGCAACCACGTTCTCCGGAAGAAGGGCGGAACATACTTTCGAACGCCGCTTAGTCAAGCGGGCGTTCTGTCATTGAAATCAACGACTTAGATCTCGACCAGCACCACCTCATGGGTGATTTCGGCCGACTTTCGCACCATGGCCGTGGCCGAGCAGTACTTCTCGTCGGACAGGCTGACCGCCCGTTCGATCAGCGCCCTGTTCAATTTGCGGCCACGGACCGTATAGACGAGCTTCACCGAGGTGAAGACCTTGGGGTGGTCGTCGGCCCGTTCGGCCTCCAGCGACACCTCCACGCCTTCGACGTCCTGGCGCTGCTTCTTCAGCATCGAGACGACGTCGATCGCGGTGCAGCCGCCCATGCCCATCAGCACGACCTCCATCGGCCGTGACGCCAGGTTGCGGCCGCCGACATCGGGCGAGCCATCCATGGTGATGGTGTGGCCGCTGCCCGCTTCGGCCACGAACAGGGCGCCCTCGACCCAGGAGATCTTGGCAGTGGTGGACATGGTTATTCCTCGTGCTTGTGCTTGGAGAGAAACTTGATGACGCCGTGGAAGGTGCGCGCCTCCTGCTCGGTCATCTCGGCACGCTGCAGCAGCGCTCTTAGATTGAGCACCATGGAGGGCCGCATGTCCTTGTTGCGCAGGAAGCCCGACTGGTCGAGCGCGCGCTCGAGATGGTCGAACAGGTTCTGCAACTCCTCCTTGGTCGCCGGCCGCGTCGCATGATCCGACATGCGCTCGGCCGGCGTCTCTTCCGCCGCCGCCGCCCATTCGTAGGCGACCAGCAGCACGGCCTGGGCGATGTTGAGCGAGGAGAACTGCGGATTGAGCGGGATCGAGAGCGCGGTGTCGGCATGGACCATGTCGTCGTTCTCGAGCCCGGTGCGCTCGGGCCCGAACAGGATGCCGACGCGCTCGCCCTGCCCGATCCAGCCGCGCACTTCGACGGCGGCGCGCCGCGGCGTCAGGATGCGCTGGGTGAGTTCACGGTTGCGCGCCGTGGTGGCCACCACCCGTTCTAGGTCGGCCACCGCCGCCCGCACTGAATCGAAAACCTCGGTCTTCTCCAGCACGACGTCGGCGCCGGAGGCGGCGCGCTGCGCCCTGTCGTTCGGCCAACCATCGCGCGGGCACACCAAGCGCAAGGTCGAGAGGCCGCAGTTCAGCATCGCGCGCGCCGCCATGCCGATGTTCTCGCCCAGTTGTGGGCGCACCAGGATGATCACGGGCGTGGTGATGGCGGTCGCGCGGCCCTTCGAAGCTCGTCCCATGCGGCCGTATATCGTGGTTAGCGCGTTACGATAAGGGCCGGCCGGCGCATCAGGAACAGCAGCGGGATGAGAACCAGCGAGCAGATCATCATGACCCGGAAGTCGTTGAGGTAGCCGATCAGCGCCGCCTGGCGGTTGATCTCGGCGTCCCAGACGGCGAGCAGGGTCGGGTCGGCGCCCGGCAGGCCGCGGCCGAGCGGCCAGCCGGGATGGAAGGGCGTGAACTTCTCGACGATGTCGGACCGGTTCTGCTGCGTGTTGCTGGCCAGCATCGAGACCAGCACGGCGATGCCGACGCTGGCGCCGAGATTGCGCATCAGCGCGTTGATCGCCGCCCCCTCGGTACGCAGCCGGGGCGGCAGAGTGGCGAAGGTGAGCACGGTGAGCGGCGGGAAGACGAGACCCAGCCCGAAGCCCAGCAGCACGCCGTTCCAGATGATGTGGCTCTCGCTGACGTTGAAGTCGAACAGCGTCATGTCCCACAGCGACAGCGCGCACAGGGCGAAGCCGACGGCGATGAGCAGGCGCGAGTCGATGCGCCCGATCATGCGCGACACCAGCATCATCGACACCATCATGCCGGCGCCGCGCGGCGCCAGCACGACGCCGGTGGTGAAGACCGGATAGCCCATGAGCTGCTGCAGGAAGGGCGGCATCAGGGTCGCCGAGACGATCAGCACGAGACCCGCGAGCGCGGTAAAACCCAGCCCGACCGAGAGGTTGCGGTCGCGGAACAGGTCGCGCGACAGGAACGGCTGGCGGTCGGTCATCATGTGGATCAGGAACATGGCGAAGGCCACGCCCGCCACCAGCGTCTCGCCGATGATCTCCACCGAGTCGTACCAGTCGAGCATGTGGCCGCGGTCGAGCATGAGCTGGAACGAGCCGATCGCAACGGCCAGCAGTGTGAAGCCCAGCAGGTCGAAGCGCCGCGGCCGGTCGTGGACGCTGTCGCGCACCAGCGCGAGGATGCCCAGCGTGCAGAGGATGCCGACCGGCAGGTTGACGTAGAACACCCAGCGCCAGGTGAACTCGTCGGTCAGCCAGCCGCCCAGCGACGGCCCCGCGATCGGGCCCAGCATGGTGCCGACGCCCCACATCGCCATCGCCTTGCCCTGCTCCTCGCGCGGATAGGTGTCCATCATGATGGCCTGCGATACGGGCACGAGGGCGGCGCCGAAGCCGCCCTGCAGGGCGCGGAACAGCACGAGCTGGTCGAGCGACTGGGCCGCGCCGCACATCATCGAAACGATCGTGAAGCCGATCACGCAGGTGGCAAGCGTGCGGCGGAGGCCAAAGCGCATGGCGCAGAAGCCGGCAAGCGGCGTCATGATGGCCGACGCCACGATATAGGACGTGACCACCCACGAGACCTGCTCCTGGGTCGCCGACAGCGAGCCTTGGATCGACGGCAGCGCCACGTTGGCGATGGTGCCGTCCAGCGCATGCATGATGGTGGCGGCCATCACCGTGAAGGTGATCAGGCGGCGGCGGCGCAGCCCCGCCGGATCGATGGCCGGCGCCATTGCCTTAAGGCTTTGCGCTGGCCGATGCGCTCGACAGGCCGAGCGACTTGCCGAGGCCAGCCAGGAGCCCGCTGAGCGAACGGCTGTGGCCGGTGTCGATCTCGACCGTCGTGCTCATGCCGACCCGGAGCGGCGGGTCGCCGTCGCGGCAGGTGACGGCAACGCGCACCGGAATGCGCTGCACCACCTTCACCCAATTGCCGCTGGCGTTCTGCGGCGGCAGCACGGCGAACTCGGCGCCGGTCGACTGGGAAATGCTGGCGACCGAACCGGTGCACACCGAGTCGGGATAGGTGTCGACGTGGATCGTGGCTTTCTGGCCCGGCCGCACGCGCGTGAGCTCGGTCTCCTTGAAGTTGGCCTCGATCCAGAGGTCGGTGTCGGCCACGACGACCATCACCGGCACGCCGGCGGTGGCGTAGCTGCCCGGCACCGGCCGCTTGGCGACGATGCCGTCGAGCGGCGCCTCGATGGTGGTGCGGCGAAGCTGCAGCAACGCCTCGTCGCGCGCGGCCATCATCTGCTTCACCTTGGGATGATCGTCGGTGCGGATCCGACGATCGCCGGCCAGCGCCGCCTCGATGCGGGTGAGATCCTCCTGCGCCGCCGAGATGCGCTGACGTGCGACGTCGAGCGCGAGGCGCGCCTCCTCGAGCTTCTGGGTCGAGGCGAACTTCTTTTCGGCGAGACCGGACTGGCGCTCGAACTCGGCCTCGGCATAGGTCTGCTGGCTGAGCGCGGCCTTGATTTCCTCGCGCTTGACGCGCCACTGCGCGCGCAGGCCGCGGATTTCGGCGCGCGTCGTCTCGATCTCGGCCTCGAGCCTGACCAGCGACAGGCGATAGGACTGGTCGTCGAGCTTGAACAGGAGCTGGCCGCGCGACACCGCCTGGTTCTCCTTCACCGGCACCTCGACGATGATGCCGCTGAGCTCGGTGGCGATCTGGGCGCGGTCGCCCTTCACATAGGCATTGTCGGTCGCGATGTAGCGCCCCGACGACAGCCAGACGAACAGCGTGACGGCCAGGACGAACAGCGGCAGCAGCCACATGACGGCGCGTGCCAAGGCACGCCCAGCCAGCCGCGGCCGTCTCGGAACGGTCGCGATGGGCGGTGTCTTGATGTCCAGATTTTCGCCGTCTCGCACAACAGATATGGTCTGCCCCGACCTCTTCTAGGTCAACCGGAAGCGCGGCATGGCTGCTAGGCCGGCGACGCCGGCCGGGCGCCGTCGCGGAACAGCTTGTAGGTGATGGCGTCGTAGAGGGCGTTGTACGAGGCATCGACGATGTTGGGCGACACGCCGATGGTGCTCCAGCGCCTGCCCGTCGCATCGGCACTCTCGATCATGACGCGGGTGGTGGCGGCCGTGCCGCCGCCCGAATCGAGGATGCGCACCTTGAAGTCGACCAGCCGCATGTCCTCGAGTTCGGGATAGATCGGCACCAGTGCTTTTCGCAGCGCAGCATCCAGCGCGTTCACCGGACCGTTGCCCTCGCCCACTTCCATCGCACGGCGGCCGGCGATGTCGAGCTTCACCGTCGCCTCGGAGAGCGCGATGAGCTGGCCGCGGGCGTTCACGCGCCGTTCGGCCAGCACGCGGAAGCTTTGCAGCGCGAAGTAGTCGGGCACGGTATGGAGTTCGTGCCGCGCCAGAAGCTCGAACGAGGCGTCGGCGCCGTCATAGGCATAACCCTCGGACTCGCGCTCCTTCACGATCTCGAGCAGCCGCGCGACGCCGGGATTCTTCGGATCGACCTCGAGCCCGATCTGGCGGAAGCGCGCCATGATGTTGGAGCGGCCGGCCTGGTCGCTCACCACGATGATGCGCTGGTTGCCCACCACCTCGGGATCGACATGCTCGTAGGTCTTGGGGTCCTTCTCGACCGCCGAGACATGCAGGCCGCCCTTGTGCGCGAAGGCGCGGGTGCCGACGTAGGCAGCACTTCGGTTGGGCGGCATGTTGAGGCGATCGTCGAGCAGGCGCGACAGATGCGTGAGCCGCGCCATCGCGCCGTCCTTCAATCCCGTGTCGAAGCCCATCTTGAGCACGAGGTTGGGAATCAGCGCGATCATGTTGGCGTTGCCGCAGCGCTCACCCAGTCCATTGATGGTGCCCTGGACCTGGCGCACGCCGGCGCGGACGGCGGCCAGCGTGTTGGCGACGGCGTTCTCGGTGTCGTTGTGGGTGTGGATGCCCAACCGGTCGCCGGGAATCTTCTTCGCCACTTCGCCCACGATGCGTTCGATCTCGTGCGGCAGCGTTCCGCCGTTGGTGTCGCACAGCACCAGCCAGCGCGCGCCGGCCTTGTCGGCGGCGGCAAGGCAGGCCATCGCATAGTCGGCGTTGGCCTTAAAACCGTCGAAGAAGTGCTCGGCGTCGAACATCACCTCGTCCATCTTGGTCTTCGCGTAGGCCAGCGAATCGCCGATCATCTCGATGTATTCGCCGCGGTCGACTTCCAGCGCCACGTCAACATGGAAGTCCCAGGTCTTGCCCACCATGCAGACGTTGCGCGCCTTGGTCGCCAGAATTGCGGCAAGGCCGGGATCGTTGGCGGCGCTGCGGCCGGCGCGCCGCGTCATGCCGAAGGCGGTGAACTTGGCGTTCTTGAACTCCGGCGGATCGGCGAAGAAGCGGTCGTCAGTCGGGTTGGCGCCGGGCCAGCCGCCCTCGATGTAGTCGATGCCCAGCAGGTCGAGCTCGCGGGCGATCGCGGCCTTGTCGGCCACGGTGAAATCGACGCCCTGCGTCTGGGCGCCGTCTCGCAGGGTGGTGTCGAAGAGATAGATGCGGTTGGACTGTTTCATGACGGCGGCATCATAGTTGGGCAGCCACGCGGGAGATACGCCTTATGACCACGGCCACGACCATCACCGAACTGCGCACGACCCTCCTCCAGGTGCCGTGGCAGGGCGCCGTCCCCGCCGCCGGCATCCTCTCGGCCGCCAAGCGCGACATCTTCGTGCTCGAGATCGAGACCCAGGGCGGGCTCATCGGCATGAGCTACCTGATGCCGTTGCGCGGCGGGCTGCACACGCTCGACGCCTGCATGAAGGAACTGATCGCCCCGCACGTGATCGGCCGCGATGCGACCGACGTCGAGGCGATCTGGCAGGCGCTCTACAAGAGCAACTTCTGGCTGGGTCGCATGGGCGTCACCGTGTTCGCGCAAAGCGCCGTCGACATGGCGCTGTGGGACATCATCGGCAAGCGCGCCTCGCTCCCCCTGTTCCGGCTCTGGGGCGCCGCCCGCACCGAGATCCCCGCCTACGGCTCGGGCGTGTTCCGCGGCCTCGGCCGCGACGGCATGATCGCCCGCGCCAAGGAATTCACCGCGCAGGGGCTGAAGGCCATCAAGATGCAGGTCGCGCACATCCGGCCGTGGCGCGAGGACGTCGAGAACGTCAAGGCGATGCGCGAGGCGATGGGCGGCGGCGTGGAGATCATGATCGACGTCAACATGGGCTGGGACGCCGACACCGCCATCCAGGCCGGCCACCGCATCGACGAGTTCGATCCCTACTGGCTGGAGGAACCGGTGGTGGCCGAAGATTTCGCCGGCTACCGCCGCATCGCCGCCGCCTTGAAGACCCGCATCGTGGGCGGCGAGAGCCATTTTGGCCGCAACGACCTGCGTCCATTCTTCGAGGCACCCCACAGCACGCCCATCCTGCAGCCCGACCCGATGCGCGGCGGCTACACCGAGCTGCGCAAGATCGCGGCGGCGGCCGAGCCCTGGGGCATCCGCATCGCCCCGCATCTCTTCCACGAGACCATGGTCCATGTGATGGCCTCGATCCCCAACGCCAACTACCTCGAATACATGACCTGGAACGACGACCTCTGGATCGAACCGGTGCTGCCGTCGAAGAACGGCATGATGTCGCCGCCCGAACGGCCCGGCCACGGCCTCGCCTTCCGGCCGGAGATCCTGAAGGACTGCCGGATCGGCGGGCAGCGGATCCGGAGCTAAATGTCCGCCGCAGTGGCGGACGGAAAAGAAACTCACTTCGCGCCTCGCGCCGCCGCACCGGATCGGGCTAAGCCCTTCTGTTGCTTGGCTTTCGCCGATCCTATCGGCGCCACGCGATGTCCGCTGAAAGCGGACATTCTGGAGATCGGCTTCGCGCTTTCTTCCCTGTTTTGCCGAGTTGCTGGAAAAAGACAAAGGTTTGGCGGCAGCGATCATCAATCGGATATATAGGATCTTTATCCTACCAAGTCAAGCCGCCGCAGCGTCGCCTCCGCGAAGCGTTCGGCCGAGGGCGGATCGAACTCCATGAAGAGTGCGGGCTCCAGCACCTCGACCTCGATCACGATCAGCTGGCCGTCGCGGACGACGCCATCGACCCGGGCATAGAGCGGCCTCTCGGGCAGCGCCGTCAAGCAGGCCGCCCCCTGCTCCGTCACCTCACGCGGCGGCGTCTCGGCGTTACGCGTCGGGCCATAGCGCGCGTTCGAACGGAACTCGCCCGGCGGCGGACGCTTGCGGATGGCATGGCTGAAGGCGCCGTCGAAATAGACCATCGACAGTTCGCCCTCGGCGATCTCGGGCAGGAACTCCTGCACCACCACGCCCGCGGCGCGCGCCTCGTCGGAAAGCCCGGCGACCTGTTTCAGGAGCGTGGCGCGCTTCACCAGTTCGACGGAATAGCCCGACGCCCCCGACGCGGGCTTCACCACCGCCTGATCCCAGCCGGCGTCGGCCAGCACCTTGTCGATGGCCTGGGCCTCGCACGCCACGACATGCGACCGCGGCACGCGGATGCCCGCCGCCGCCAGCTTGCCGACGTAGTCCTTGCGCAGGTTCCAGCGCACCAGGGCGATCGGATTGAAGAGCCGCGTCGCGGCCGCCACCGCCTCGGTCCAGGCACGGAACTGGTCGAGCGCGCGATAGTAGCCCCAGGTCGAGCGCAGCACGACCGCGTCCGCGCCGGCAAACGCCTCGCGTGGACCGTCCCAAGGAGCCACCACGACACGCCAGCCTCGGCGTTCCAGCGCCTCGGCATAGAGCCGGTCGGAGACGGTGATCTTGGGCTCGCCGAGCGCCGTGGCCAATATTATGAGAGACATCGCAACGCGCACCCTGTCATCCCGAGCGCAGCGAGGGATCTTTCACTGCGTCCGATCAAAGATCCCTCGCTTCGCTCGGGATGACAATATTGTCTCGCCAGCGATGACAATGTTGTCGTTCAGCGATGACAATTCTGTCGTCATCGACATCCCTCACTTGCAGACGTCCCGCAGCGCCTTCCAGTCGGCCTCGCTGAAGGCGGGCCGGCCGGTGGCCGGGCGCTTGGTCGCATCGATGCGTTCCTGCGTCGGCGGGTGGCTCGACCAGATGCCGGCCGCCAGCGCGGCATCCTTGGGTTCCTTCTCCATCATCTGCTCGAAGAAGCCGGCGATGCCGTCGGCCCTGTATTCGAGCTTCTCCAGCAAGGCCACGCCGGTGGTGTCGGCCTCGCGCTCGAAGGCGCGGCCGTTGCGCATGGCCAGCAGGACGCCGCCGCCCGAGCTCAGCGTGGTCAGCAGGTCGGAGTAGCCGCCGCTCACCAGCTTCGCCAGCAGGTCGATGCCGTACTGGCGCGCGATGCCCTTGATCGGATGGTGGTGCACGACATGGCCGATCTCGTGCGCCAGCACGCCCGCGACCTGCGAGCTGTTCTTGGCCTGGTCGATCAGGTCCGAATAAAAGACCAGGATGCCGCCCGGCAGCGTGAAGGCATTGACCGGCCCGCCTTCGATGATGTGCACGGTGATCTCGTGTTCATAGCCCGCCGCCTGGGCGAGATCGTTGGCGAGCGTGTTGATCGCCTCCAGCCCGCGCTTGCCGTGGCATTCGTCCTTGTCGGCGACCAGCTCCTCGAACACGGTCTCGCCGAGCTTGGCCTGCAGGCCGTAGGGCAGCCAGGGCGCCGCATATTCGGTGCCGTAGTCGACGGTGACCCAGAACAGCCCGACCAGGGCCATCAAGGTGGCGCCGAGCGTCGCGAGCCGTGGGACCAGCGGCGCCGGCCGGTGATCGAGCGCCGCGAGCTCGGGCACGAGGGCGGCGAGCCGCTGCCTTAGCTCGATGTCCTCGATGACCAGGCGGGCCTCGTTGCCGCGACGCACGACCGGAGGTGCTGCTTCGTGGTTGCCATCGCCCAGCACGGCGAGTTCGGCGATCGGCCAGCGCGCCACGATGCCGGAGTCGATCGGACGGAAGACGATCAGCTCGGCGGCCGTCGCCCGCACGCCGACCTCGTGCACTTCCGCGGTCGCGCCGTCATAGTAGCGGGAGGAAGCGGCCATCGTCAGATTCCAGTCACGTCAGATTCCGCTCACGTCGAACATGTCGAGCAGACCCTCGCCGTAGCCCGGCCCGTGATCGGGCGGCTGGGCGATCGAAGCGCCTGCGGGCGCGCCATAGACCCAGAGCTGGTTGGCGATGAGCTTCATCGTGCGATGCATCACCCATGGCCAGCCGATGCCGAGCGTCAGCAGCACGATCAGGTAGTTCAGCACCAGGAAGCCCCACATCTGGCGCGTGGTGATCGCCGTGGCGAAGAGCACGTTGCCGGCGCGGCTGTGGGTCACGAGGTAGCGCAGCAGATAGGCCTGCCACCAGCAGCGCAGCGGCAGGATGAGCAGGCCGAAAAGGATGTAGGCGCCGAACGCCAGCGCCAGGATCAGCGCCACCGTGCGCAGGGTGGGCTTGGTGAACAGCGCCAGGAAATCGTCCGACGTGACACCCATGCTGTCGAGCGTGCCGCCGACCGCCATGAAGACCGCCACTGCGGCGATGACCCAGGCGATGATGTTCAGGAAATAGTAGCCGATGTAGCGGCCGTAGATATCGCCGGCGTTGCCGGCGAAGGCGAAGGGCAACGTGCCGAGCCGCGTGTTGGCGATGCGCGGGCGCGCCAGATTGACCGAGACGACCGGCGTCAGCAGATAGCCGGTCATGGCGTTGGCGAAGTGCAGGAAGGTCGCGACCACGCCATAGCGCCAGGCCGAGCCCGCCATGCCGCAGCGGATGCCGCGCCAGCGCGTGCGCGAGAGCTTGTAGCGCAGGCCGGCATAGTGACCGACGTAGGCGAGCGGAAAGCCGATCAGCAGCACCGACAACGAGAAGATGTCGAACATGCCGAAGGTGGCGAACGGCTTCTCGTGGAAGACATGGATCCAGGCCAGGTACATCAGGCCGGCCCAGGCCGCGAGCAGCACCAGCGCAAACAGAAAGCCGATCAAGAGTTCGCGACCGCGACCGCGATATTCGAACCGGTCGCCCAGGATCGCGAGATGGTTCCAGACATAGCGACGGATGCGGGTGCGGCCCCAGAAGCGCGACCACCCCAAGGTCACGAGCATGAGGACGAGATGGCGCAGGTAGATGGCATAGAGTTCGCCCAACGTGCCGTCATAGGCTGGGCGGCTGGGCGTGAGATCGGGGGCGGCCGGCGTGGGCCCGGCAGACACAAAGGCACCCCCGGGCGGACTCCCCGTGGTTTGGCCCCCTCCTGTCTGAAGCCCCGTCTGAAGCCAAGGGGAGGTGGTGTCGCTCAAAGCTGGCTCGGATCGCGCGGCTGCACTGCGGAATATTCCATGCTGCGGTGCAGCATCTATTGGTGTAGGTGAGTGTACGTCAACCCTGCCATTGGCCGCCACCATGACCAAGACGCCCTCGAAGGCCCCTTCTCCCGGCACGCCCCACAAAGATCGGCCTTGGCTGATCCGGACCTACGCCGGCCACTCGACGGCCGAGAAGTCGAACGAGCTCTACCGCACCAACCTGGCGCGCGGTCAGACGGGCCTCAGCGTCGCCTTCGATCTGCCGACCCAGACGGGTTACGACAGCGATCATCCGCTGGCGCGCGGCGAGGTCGGCAAGGTCGGCGTGCCGATCAGCCATCTCGGCGACATGCGCACGCTGTTCGACGGCATCCCGCTCGACAAGATGAACACGTCGATGACCATCAACGCGCCGGCGGCGTGGCTGCTGTCTCTCTACATAGCGGCGGGCGAAGCGCAGGGCGTGGCGCGCGACAAACTGCAGGGCACGACGCAGAACGACATCATCAAGGAATATCTTTCGCGCGGCACTTATATCTTTCCGCCCGAGCCGTCGCTGCGGCTGACGGCCGACACGATCGGCTTCACCTACCGCGAGGTTCCCAAGTGGAACCCGATGAACGTCTGCAGCTATCACCTGCAGGAAGCCGGTGCTACGCCGGTGCAGGAGCTGGCCTTCTCGCTGGCCAACGCCATCGCCGTGCTCGATGCCGTGCGCGCGCGTGGTCAGGTTCCCGAAGGCGACTTCCCGCAGGTCGTGGGCCGCATCTCCTTCTTCGTGAACGCCGGCATCCGGTTCGTCACCGAGATGTGCAAGATGCGGGCGTTCGCCGAGCTGTGGGACGACATCACGCTCAACCGCTATGGCGTGGCCGACGCCAAGCAGCGCCTCTTCCGCTACGGCGTGCAGGTGAATTCGCTCGGCCTCACCGAGCAGCAGCCCGAGAACAACGTCTACCGCATCCTGCTGGAGATGCTGGCCGTGGTGATGAGCAAGAACGCCCGGGCCCGCTCGGTGCAGCTCCCGGCATGGAACGAGGCGCTCGGGCTGCCGCGGCCGTGGGACCAGCAATGGTCGCTGCGCCTGCAGCAGATCGTGGCCTTCGAGACCGACCTCCTGGAGTACGGCGACATCTTCGACGGCAGCACCGAGATCGCGGCCAAGGTCGCGTCCCTCAAGGAAGAGACGCTGGCCGAGATGGCGCGCATCGACGACATCGGCGGCGCGGTGGCGGCCATCGAAGCGGCCTACATGAAACAGCGCCTGGTCGAATCGAACCTGAAGCGGCTCTCGGCCATCGAGGCGGGCGAGCAGACCGTGGTCGGCGTCAATGCCTTCACCGAAGCCGAAGCCTCGCCGCTGTCGACCGGCGCGGGCTCGATCATGACCGTCGATGCCGCGGTCGAGAGCGGCCAGATCGAACGGCTGAAAGCCTGGCGCGCGGCGCGCGATGCAGCCGCCGTGAAGAAGGCGCTGGCCGAGCTCGCCTCGGCCGCCAAGGAAGACCGCAACGTCATGCCGGCCTCGATCGCCTGCGCCCAGGCCGGCGTCACGACCGGCGAATGGACCGACGCGCTGCGCAACATTTTCGGTGAATATCGTGCGCCGACCGGCGTCGCCCGCGCTGCCGGCGTGACCGACGGCCGGCTGGAAGCCGTGCGCCGCGAGGTCGACACCGTTTCACGGCGATTGGGCCGGCGCATAAAAATCCTGGTCGGCAAGCCCGGCCTCGACGGCCATTCCAACGGCGCCGAACAGATCGCCGTGCGTGCCCGCGACTGCGGCATGGAGGTGGTCTACGAGGGCATCCGCCTCACGCCCGAGCGCATCGTCAATGCAGCCCTCGAGGAGAGCGTGCACGTCGTAGGGCTCTCGATCCTGTCGGGAGGCCATGTCGCGCTGGTGGGCGACGTGCTGGCCGGCCTGCGCGCCGCCGGCATCGGCGACGTGCCCGTCGTGGTGGGCGGCATCATTCCGCCGGCCGACGCCGAGGCGCTGCTCAAGGCGGGCGTGGCGCGCGTCTATACGCCCAAGGATTTCGACCTCACGCAGATCATGCGCGACGTCGTGGCCGTCGTGGACTCAGCCTGGAAAGAGGCGGCCTAGCGCAGCCGGGTCGAGAGACTCGCCGTCGCATGCAGCATCGGATCGATGGCGGTGTGGCTGAACAGCCAGGCCTCGGCGTGAATTGAATCGCCGTCACGGCGGATGACGCGCGACATGGCCAACACGTCGGCCTCCTGCGCCGGCTTCAGCACCGTGACGTTGAGATGCGTGAGCCTCGCTTCTAGGCCCGCCGCCGCCCGGAGCGCGGTGTCGACCAGCGACAGCAGCGCCGGCGTCGACCAGGCCTCGCCTGCCGTGGGCGAGAAGCGCAGCCGCACGTCCTGATCCTGGCATTCCTCGACGAACAGGCCATGCAGATCGGCCGCCGGCAGGGTCTTCTCGAGAAGTTTCTGAAGTTCGTCTTCGGTCATCGCGGTGGACTTTTGCAGACCCCGTACCCGGTGTCATCCCGAGCGAAGCGAGGGACCTTTAGGGCTACAGGAAAGGTCCCTCGCTACGCTCGGGATGACAGTGATGGTTTGGCCGGCTATGTGCGTCGCCCATGTCCTTCCTCGACCACATCAAGCGCTGCAACAACGCCGACCTCTCCCAGTTCGAGCCGTGGTTCGCCGGCAGCGAACGCGCGGGCTTCATCCATCGCGACTTCGCGCCCGTCCTCGCGGGCCGGCCGGCGCTGTTCAGCCATCGCGACAAGGCCTGGCATCTCGATCCCGCGCTCGACACGCCCGAGAAGCGAAGTGCCGCGATGCGCGCCTTCCTGCTCGAGCTGCGCGAGCAGGGTCACTTCAAGGGCCTATGGCGCGAGGAAACCTATCCCGTCACCTGGGAGTTCACGCAGCCGGCGCTCCTGAAGATGGAGCGCGCCGCGGTGCCGTGGTTCGGCGTACGCGCCTTCGGCCCGCATATGACGGGCTACGTGCGGCGCAAGGATGGGCTGCACATCTGGGTGCCGCGTCGGTCCTACACCAAGCCGACCTTTCCCGGGCAGCTCGACAACACCGTGGCCGGCGGCCAGCCCGCCGGCATCGGCCTGCATGAGAACCTGATCAAGGAATGCGGCGAGGAGGCGTCGATCCCGCCCGAACTCGCGCGCCAGGCCGTGGCCGTGGGCTACGTCACCTACTGGAACCAGTCGGGCGCACAGCTCAAGCCCGACATCATGACCTGCTTCGACCTCGAACTGCCTGACGGGTTCACGCCCAAGGCCAACGACGGCGAGGTCCACTCGTTCGAACTGTGGCCGGTAGGCCGCGTGTTCGAGACCGTGCGCGACACGACCGAGTTCAAGTACAACTGCAATCTGGTGCTGATCGACTTCTTCGCCCGCCACGGCATGTTGTCGGCAGATGATCCGGAGTTCGTGCCGATCCTGGAGGGGTTGCGGTCTCGAACCTCAATTCAGGCGAGATGAAGTAGATTCTGGTCGCCAATACACCATATATGGTATAGATTATGGTCACTGGAATGAAATCGCGAAGGTCTTACGTACTATCGTAGGGAGGCGTCGGTTCTGGCTGTTACGCGTCGGGGTGGGGCCCTCATGTGTATGCGTGTCGCAATCGCTGCAGTCTTCGTTCTTCTGATCGGCGCCGTCGTTGGCGCGCGCGCCATCGCCCAGGATGGCAATCATGGCCAAGGCCATGCCGAAAACCACGACTGGTATGAAAAGCTGAAGCAGCCCGGCTCGAACGCGTCGTGCTGCAACGGTCCCAAGGACGGCGTCGAGGGCGACTGCCGCCCGACCCGCGCTTACCAGAAGGACGACGGCATGTGGTACGCGCTGCTGAACGGCCGCTGGGTGCCGGTGCCGCCGCGGGTCGTGCTGAAGCAGCTCGCGCCCGACGGCAACTCGCACATCTGCGCCAACAAGGGTGGCGTCATCTTCTGCTTCATGGGCGGGTCTCCCAAGAGCTGACGGACGGTTAGCCGTTCGTTACGAGCGGAACGGGTTGCGGATCGCGAGCGTGCGATCGATGCGCCGGCCGTGCTGGAGATCCTCCGAGTAGAGCGTGTCGCATTGGGCGCCGAGTGCGCTCGCAACAATCATGGCATCGTAGAACGAGAAGGCATGGTCCCGCGCGAGTTGCAGGGCCTTATCGTGGCTCTCGACGGTGAGCGGCTCGACCCGGCACAGCGCCCGAAAACTCCTGAGGACTTCCTCAATCTCCGGCCATGGCATCCGCTGCTTGCGCGACGCCACACTGGCGAATTCATTCAGCACCTGGACGCTGATGACGCCGCCTCCGGCCAGCAGAGCCTCGGCACGATCCGCCTTCGCCGGATCTGACCCGACGAGATAGAGCAGGGTGTTGGTGTCGAAGAAAGGCCGCGCCATCAGTCTCGCTCGTTGGCCTCCAACCGATCAAACCTGAAATCGGCGGGGATGCGGCCACGATACTTGCGCAAGCGGGCGAGCAGTGTCCGCGCGTCCGGCTTGCGACCGAAATTCAGGCGGCGCTTGCCGGCAACGTCGATCTCGACGTCGTCGCCTTCCTTGAGCTCGAGCGCCTCGACGACGCCGGCAGGCAGCCGGATTGCCAGGCTATTACCCCATTTGGCCACTTTCATGGCGGTCTCCTTGCCTTGGATATACGCTCTCGCAAATGTATATCAAGACGTTCCGCGAGGGAAGCATCCTCACGTCGGCGGCGGGATCTTCGAGTCCTTGATCACCTTGCGCCATTTGGCGATCTCGGTGGTGAGCACCGAAGCGTAGCTCTGCGGCGTGCCGCCGATCGGCACGAAGCCGAGTTCGAGCAGCTTTCGGCGCGTTGTCGGATCGGCCAGCGCCTCGTTGAACGCGGTGTTCAATCGCGCCACCACCGACGCCGGCGTCCCGGCCGGTACGGAGATCCCGAACGGCACCGAACCCTCCATGCCGGGGAGGCCCGCCTCGCCCACCGTCGGCACATCGGGCAGCAGTTCCGAGCGCTCGGCCATGGCCACCGCGAGCCCGCGCAGTTGCCCCGCCCGGATCGCCGCTGCGGTCGGCACCAGCACGTCGGAGAACAGCGGCACGTGGCCCGCGATCACGTCGCGTAGCGCAAGCGCGCTGCCCTTGTAGCCGACGTGCTCGAGCGGCATGCCGGTGCGCGCCTTCACATACTCGCCCCACAGATGCGTGAGCGCGCCGACGCCGGCCGAGGCATAGGCGACGGTGCGGCCGGGCTCGGCCTTCGACCAGGCGATCAGCTCGGCAACCGACTTGAACGGCGCGCTGTTGCTGGCGGCCAGAAGCATCGGCAGGTCGACGAAGCCCAGGACCGGCACGAGATCCTTGGCGATGTCGTAGGGCACGGCCACACCGAACGCGGCGTTGGCGATCATGGCGGCGGGTGTCAGCAGGATGGTCTGGCCGTCGGGCTTGGACTTGGCCACGAAGTCGGTACCGATGATGGTGCCGCCGCCCGGCTTGTTCTCGACGATCACCTGCTGGCCGAACAGAATGGCGAGCCGCTCGGCGACGATGCGCGCCGACGTGTCGGTCGAGCCGCCCGGCGCATAGGGCACGATGAAGCGGACCGGCTTGTCGGGGAAAGTCTGTGCTGCGGACGGGTGCGACAGGACCATGAGCCCGGCGGAGCCCAGAAAGTGGCGGCGCTTCATTGTTGGTTCCTCCCGTTTTGCCCAACCTGCCACGCCGTGCGAAGCTCCGACAACGAAAACGGGGGCAATTTTGGCGCGGGACGGTCAGGGGCTCGAGGTCAGCAACGCGAACGCCGAGGCGATCCAGGCGCTCGATTTCGTTCGCGAGGAGTGGCTGGCCTTCGGCAACCGGTTGGCCGAGTTCATCACCGCCGCCGACAAGGAAGAGAAGTGCCTGCTGCTGCCGCTGATCGCGGCCAGCCTCATGCTTTCCATGAACTCGGCCGAAGGTTTCGAGGCGGCCCGCCGCTACATGGCACGCGCCAAGGCGATGACGTCAGGCGCCAACGCCCGCGAGCTCGCCTGGCTTGCCGCCACCGAGGCCTGGCTCGCGGGCGAGACGCCTGTCGCGCAGCAGATCCTCGAGGACTTGGTCACGCAATGGCCGCGCGATCTCCTCGCCGCCAGGATCGGCCAGCTCCATGCCTTCGGCCAGGGCGACGCCGAGGGCATCCTGCGCATCGGCGAGCGCATCGTGGCCGCCAACGCCGACAATCATTACGTCTGGGCGATGCAAGCCTTCGGCCTGGAAGAGTGCCGCCGCCTCGATGAAGCAGAGGCGGCGGCGCGCAAGGCGATCGCCATGGACCGCCGCGATCCCTGGGCGCACCGCGTCGTCGCCCATTGCCTGACAGCGCGCGGCAGGATGGTCGAGGGCGTCGCCTTCCTGACGGAGATGTCCGACACCTGGGAGCGCTGCAACTCCTTCATGTACACCCATCTGTGGTGGAACCTGGCGCTGTTCCTGATCGACTTGGACCGCACCAACGAGGCGCTTCAGCTTTATGACCAGCGCGTGTGGGGCGCGCGGAAGGAATTCTCCGAGGACCAGATCAACGCGGTCTCGCTGCTGGCGCGCCTCGAGCTGCGCGGCGTTGATGTGGGCGATCGCTGGGCCGACGTCGCGACCTATCTGAAGCCGCGGCTGCACGAGCACTTCTCGCCCTTCCTCGACCTGCAATATCTCTACGGTCTCGCGCGCGCCGGCGAGCAGAGCGCCGTCACCGAAATGCTGGCGAGCCTGGAAGACCGCGCCGAGCAGGCCAAGCCGTTCGGGCGCGAGGCCTGGGCCGACTGCGCCGTGCCGGCAGCGCACGGTCTCGCCGCCCACGCCAAGGGCGACTTCGCCGAGGCGGCGCGGCTGCTCGGCCAGGCGATGCCGCACCTGCAGTCGATCGGGGGCAGCATCGCCCAGCGCGGCCTGTTCGGCGCCGTCCATCTCGATGCCCTGATGCGCGCGGACTGGAACGACGCGGCCATGGCGATCCTGCAGGCCGACGAGCGCGAGCGGCCGGCAGTGGCCGCCACCAAGCGCGCGCTGGCCGGACTTTATCGCAAGGTCGGCCGCACCGAGCAGGCACAGGCCGCCGAGTACCAGGCCGAACAACTCGCGCGCAATCACCGCGCCGCCCAGGGACCGACCACGGGAAGAGCCGCATGACCCAGGATTTGACCCAGGCAACCGCGGCCGGACTGGCGAAGCTCTACCGCAAGGGCACGGCTTCGCCGGTCGAGACCATGAAGGCGGTGCTGGCGCGGGCCGAGACGATGGGCCCGCGGATCAATGCGTTCTGCCGCATCGACGCCACGGAATCGCTCGCCGCCGCGCGCGCCTCGGAGAAGCGCTGGAAGAAGGGCAAGCCGCTGTCGCCGCTCGACGGCGTGCCGGTCTCGATCAAGGAGCTGGTGCGGGTGAAGGGCTGGCCGGCCAGCATGGGCAGCAAGCTCACCGACAAGGCGCCGGCCGATGCCGACGCGCCGGCGGTAGCGCGGCTACGAGAAGCCGGCGCCATCGTCTTCGCCCAGAGCACCAGCTCGGAATACGGCCACAAGGGCGTGACCGATTCAGCCTTGCACGGCATCACGCGCAATCCATGGAACACCGAGCATACGCCGGGCGGCTCCTCGGGCGGCGCCGGCGCTGCGGTGGCCGCGGGCCTGGGCCCGATCGCCATCGGCACCGACGGCGGCGGCTCGGTGCGCATCCCGGGAAGCTTCAACGGCCTCGTCGGCCTGAAAGCCACATTCGGCCGGGTGCCCGCCTGGCCGCCCTCGATGACCGGCGACCTCTCCAACACCGGACCGATGGCCCGCACCGCGCTCGATTGCGCGCTGATGATGAACGTCATCGCCCGCCCCGATGCCCGCGATGCCTACGGCCTGCCGGCCGACGACACCGACTACACGAAGAAGCTGGACGGCAAGCTGAAGAAACTGAAGGTCGGCTTCGTGCTGCGCTTCGGCGACCATCCGCTCGACATCGAGGTCGCCGCCATGGTGACCAAGGCGGCCAGGCAGTTCGAGGCACTGGGCTGCAGGGTCGAGGAGGTCCAAGCGCCCTTCTCCTATCCCGAGGCCGGCCGCGCCTTCGTGATCCATTGGCTGACGGCCTTGCAACGGCTGCTGCAGCTCTATTCCGAGGAGCGCCATCACGCGTTCGATCCCAATCTTCTCGCCGGCGCCAAGGCGGGGCTGCGCTACTCGCTGCAGGACGTGGTGAACGCGCAGGTGACGCGGCGCGAGCTCGCGATCGCCTGGAACTTGTTCCTCGCCAAATACGATCTGCTGCTGACGCCGACCGTGGCGGTAAAACCTTTCGCGGCGGGCAAGAACCTGCCCGACGGGCCCGACGGCAAGCCCAACATGCAGTGGTCGCCCTACACGCCGCAGTTCAACCTCACCCGCCATCCCGCCGCGACCGTGCCCTGCGGCCTCAGCAGCGAAGGCCTGCCGGTCGGGCTGCAGATCGTCTCGGGCCACTACAAGGACGCCCTCGTATTGCGTGCCGCCGCGCGCTATGCCGAAGCCCACCCGCTCAAATTTCCCGTTCTTCCGGAGACCAGGTCATGACCGCCGATCTTGCGATGATGCCGGCCCACGAGCTGGTGAAGCTCTACAAATCGCGCAAGGCCTCGCCGGTCGAGGCGGCCAAGGCGGCGTTGGCGCGCATCGACGCCTTCAACGGCCAGCTCAACGCCTTCCAGCATCTCGATCCCGACATGGCGCTGCGCGCCGCGCGGTCCTCGGAGAAGCGCTGGAAGAAGGGCGGCAAGCGGCAGAGCGATCTCGACGGCGTGCCGATCACCATCAAGGACATGGTGCTGACCAAGGGCATGCCGACGCGCATGGGCAGCCTCGCCACCGATGCCGACGGACCGTGGACCGCCGACTCGCCGGTGGCGCAGCGGCTGCGCGAGGCCGGCACCGTGCTGCTCGGCAAGACGACCTCGCCGGAATACGGTTGGAAGGGCGTGACCGACTCAGGGCTCTACGGCGCCACGCACAATCCGTGGAAGATCGGCCGCACGCCCGGCGGCTCCTCGGGCGGCGGCGTGGCCGCCGAAGCGGTCGGCATGGGCAGCCTCGCGGTCGGCACCGACGGCGCGGGCTCGGTGCGCATCCCCTGCTCCTTCACCGGCCTGTTCGGCCTGAAGCCGACGCAAGCGCGCGTACCGCTGTGGCCGCCCTCGGCACAAGGCACGCTGTCGCACATCGGGCCGATGACGCGCACCGTGCGCGATGCGGCGATGATGATGAACGTGATGGCGCGCCCCGACAGCCGCGACCTCTACGGCCGCCCCGACGATGCCGAGGACTACCTGAAGGGTTTCGAGAAGGGCGTGAAGAACCTGCGCATCGCCTATTCGCCGACCCTGGGTTTCGTCGAGCGCGACCGGATCGACCGCGACGTGGCGGTGGCCGTCGAGCATGCCGCGAAAGTGTTCAAGACGCTGGGCGCGAAGGTGGTCGAGGACTCGCCCGACCTGGCGGGCCTCGATCCGCGCCGCATCCTGAACGCCCACTGGCAGTCGAACGTGGCCGTGCTGGTCAAGACTTTCAGCCCCGAGAAGCGGGCGCTGATGGATCCGGGCCTGCTCAAGGCCGCCGAACACGGCGCCAACCTCGGCCAGGAGGCGGTGGTCACCGCCATCCATCAGCGCCAGCAGCTGGGCGTGATCATGAACCAATTCATGGCCAAGTACGATCTGTTGCTCACCCCCACCATGCCGATGACGGCCTTCGCGGTGAACGAGAACGCGGCATGGGGCGGCGACGGCGTCGACATCGGCTGGACGCCTTTCACCCTCATCTTCAACCTGACACGCCAGCCCGCGGCCACCATCCCCTGCGGCCTCGACCGCGAGGGCCTGCCCATCGGCCTGCAGATCGTGGGCGGCCACGCCCGCGACGCGCTGGTGCTGCGCGCGGCGGCGGCCTACGAGCGCGTGCGCCCGATCCCGGCGCCGCCGATGGCCCACCAGATCTGAGCACGCGCCAAAAAAGAATCGCCGGCCCACACCGGCCGGCGATCCCGTTTCCCTGATTGCAGCGGTTACTGCGTCTTCGGCGCGCCGGCCTTCTGCGGCACGGCAATGGCGGCGACGGAGTCATACCGGACGCCGTCTTCGGCCTTCTTCATGGCGGCGTTGGCTTCGTAGTACTTGCCCTCGTCCATGAGCTTGGCCGCCATATCGACGTCGGCCATCGTGCGGTCGAGCGGTGCCAGCGCCATGGTGAACGTCACGTTGACGTCGGCCAGCTTCAGCTTCTCGATCGCCTCCTTGCGCTGACCCTTCTCGAGATGCTTGTTCGCCTCGGCGACCGCCGCGGCCTTGGCCGGGGTGGCCACGAAGTCCTCACCCAGAGTGAGCTGGCCATCGATCGGCAGCCAGGCGACGGCCGGGCCCGATGCGGTGGCTGGCGCGGCGGCCGGGGTGACGTTCATGCCCTTCGGCGCCTTGAGCTCGGCTTCCGCCTTCATGAAGGCCGTCGAGTCGACCTTCGCCTTGGCCAGCGCCGCACGCGTGTCGGCGATCAGCTTCTTGGCCGCCACCGGATCGGCCTCGAAGATGGCGATGCGAGCCAGGTGCAGGGCACGGAAGGCGACGGCGCCATCGGTCGAGAGCTTCATGAAGTCGCGCGCGGCCTCGGCCTTCTGCTGCGTCGTCGGGGCGGGAGCCGCCGGCGTCTGCTGGGCGGAGACGGCGCCGGCGAGCATGGTGGTTCCCAGCAACGCCGCGACGATACCTCTTGAGACTTTCATGGCTATTCTCCTCTTCGAGCAACCGGTCGTCCCGCAGGGTCCGCGGGGTGCGCCGGGCTCATGTCGAAGGGGTAGCAGGAGCACCCTTCCGCCGGCCTTTCTCCAGGATTGACGATTTTCAATCCGGCACCTCGGCGTGCAAGCGATGCGCCATGATTTGGGGCATATTGAGAGAGAGGAACACGATGCCGCCAAGCCTGCCCGTATCCGGAGCCGCCGAACCAGGATGAAGATCAGCCGGCAAACGCTTACCTACATCGCGTGGGCGGCGTTGCAGGCCGCCGCGCTGGGCGGGGTCGCCTGGTTCGCCGATCGACAGATGAAGCTGGGATACACCGACGCTGCCGGCTGGCGGCCGTTCACCTGGCCGTTCTCCGCCGAAGAGGCGCCGCCGGGCAAGGCCTACAGCGGCGACGAACACGACATCTATGTATGGCTGAAGCTCGGCCACCTGAAGCTCAGCCAAAAGGGCGACTGCCCGGAAGGCATCGCAACCGACGAGGCGCTGGAGCAGGCGGTCGACGTCCACCTTCTCGACCCGCGGTTCGTGCCGGTCGGGCCCGGCGAACGCGTCCGCGTCACCGACGTCTATGGCCGCACGCGCGTCTACGTGCACAAGCGGCACAACGGGGCGCTTCGCTACGCCGAGGCCGTGGCGGTCCCCTACAACTGCGATCTCGTCACCGCCATCATCGACGGCGACGCCCGCGACCCGGCCAAGCGCAAGCTGGCCCGCGAGTTCCTCGAATCGAACACCGTGCAGGTGGGTGTGATCAAGGCGCTCGAAGGGCGATAGAGTCAGGTTCGTCGCCAGGCGACAAGACCCAGCATCGCGAGCGCCATCGCACCGGCTGCCAGAGCGAGCGGTCCCGTGATCGAGACTTCATAGATGGCGGCACCGATCAGGGGTCCCACAATCCAGGCGGCAGCCATTGCCGCCTGCAAATGGCCGGCAACCTGTCCCTGGCTGTCGCCACGGCTCGCCAGCGACGCGCCCGCCATCAGACCGGACTGCGCCCAGGCAAAGCCCGCCCCCAGGAAGGTGAACGCGACGAGCAGCCAGCCGAAGCCGGGGGCAACCAGGCAGGCGGCACTTGCGAGAAGGCAGACGATCAGGCCGATCCAAAGCAGCGTGGCCGGCGGTCCCTTGAAGGTGCGAATGGCGAAGGCCTGAACGGCAAACGAGGACGCCGCGAACGTCATGCTGATCAGGCTCGCCCGCTGCACGGCGGCCGTCGTGTCGAGGCCGAGAAGGTCCTGGATGTAGAAAGCATTCGTTGCCTGCAGGCCGGCAAACGCCAGGTGAATCACGAAGGCGAGAGCGAGGTAAGGAGTGACCTTCCCAAGGGTGCTCGTTCCGACGGCAGCCGCCCGAGGCGCGCGCGGCCGGCCCTGCAGGATCGCAGCCACGGCAAGGATCGTGAGCGAAGTCAGGACACACGCGACCAGAACGGGAATGGCGAAGCCCCTGCCGATCAGCAAAGCCACGAGCGCGGGGCCAGCCATGCCGCCGAGACCAACCGCGGCTCCCACCATTGCAGCACCCGTCGAGCGGTCCCCGGCAGCGGTGATGTCGGCCATGTAGGCGATGCCGGCCGGTTGAACGCCACCACAAAGAACGCCGTAGAGGATCCGCGCGCCGAGAAGAGCGGCAAAGGCAACGAAGATGTCGACTTCACCCTTTTCGAGGGTAAAGAGTCCGGCGAATAGCAGAAGGGACAATGCAGCGCCGGCAAGCCCCGCAAGAATCACCGGCCGCCGGCCCCGTCGATCGGCCAGCCGGCCCCACCATGAAGAGGTGAGAAAGAAGAGCAGCGCCGAAGACGCGATGATCGCACCGACTTCGATCTCGCTGAGCCCGATCGCGCGGCCGAACAGCCCCACCGTCGCAAGGACCGCCGCGTTTCCCATCATCATGACGAAGACGGCGAGAAGAACGACTGTCGTTGCCATCGCGCAATGCTTGCCGGCTCACCTGCACAAAGTGAAATGACAATTCATTGCCCAGTGTTACAGGGCAGTCGCTGACTTGGCGTCCATCAATTCGTAGGGATGCGCCCATCCCGGCGTGGCGGCCAGGCGATCGAGCCAGGCGCCAACCGATGGCCAGCGGCCAAGGTCGACCTCCGCCTGGTTGGCGAAGAAGAGATAGCCCGCGCAGGAAATGTCCGCGACGCTGGGCGCTTCGCCCAGCAGATAGGGCCGGCGATCGAACTCCTGCGCCAGCCGGTCGAGATCGGCCTCGGTCCGGCGCCGCAGCATGGCGACGACGCCGGGATCCTCGTTGGCACAGCGCAAAGCGAAGCGAAGATTGGCCAGCGAGAAGCCGATGCGATTGGCCTCCCAGAAAAGCCACTGCGTGGTTCGCTCGAGGTCGGCGCCACCACCGAGCCGGCCGCTCTTTCGGACAAGGTGCAGCAGTATGGCGTTCGACTGCGCCAGCACGCCGTCTTCGTCGATGAAGACGGGCACCTCGCCATAGGGGCTGACGGCGACGAAATCGGCGCGGCGTTCGGCGCGCGGCGGCAGGAGATCGACGTAGCGATATTCATGCGCCATGCCGAGCAGGACCAGGGCCTGACGCACCTTGTAGGAGTAACCGGACTCGCGGTTGCCGTAGAGGATGGGCAGGGTCACGCTCACCCCCACACTTCCTTTGCTACCTCGACGCAGCGCGCGAGCTTGGCCCATTGTTCTTCCTCGGCCAGCAGATTGCCTTCCTCGGTGCTGGCGAAGCCGCACTGGGGGCTGAGGCAAAGCTGGTCGAGCGACGTGACCTTCGCGGCCTCGTCTAGCCGGCGTTTCAGCTGGTCCTTGCTCTCCAGCGCGCCGGTCTTGGAGGTCATGATGCCGAGCACGGCGTGCTTGTTCTTGGGCAGGAGCCGGAGCGGCTCGAAGCCACCGGCGCGCTCGCTGTCGTACTCCATGAAATAGGCGTCGACGCCCATCTTGTTGAACAGGATCTCGGCCACCGGCTCGTAGCCACCCTGCGCCATCCATGTCGAGCGGAAATTGCCGCGGCAGAGATGCATCGAGATGGTCATGCCGGGCGTGCGGCCGGAGACGGCCGCGTTCACCAGGTTGGCGTAGATGTGCAAGAGCTTGTCAGGATCGTCGCCGCGGCCGCGCAGATAATCGCGCTGGGCGGGATCGCAGAGGTAGGCCACGAACACCTCGTCGAGCTGCAGGTAGGTGCAGCCCGCCTCGCCGAAGGCGCGGACCGCCTTGGCATAGGCTTTTCCGAGATCGTCGAAGAACGGCTCCATCTCGGGATAGGCGGATTTCTCGATCGCCTGGCGGCCGCCGCGATAGTGCAGCGCCGTGGGCGACGGGATCGTCATCTTGGGCGTGGCTTTCGCCACCGATTTCAGGAACTTGAAGTGCTCGATCATCGGGTGGCTGGTGAAGTCGATCTTGTCGTGGACGTGAAGGCCCTCGGCCTTTGTCTGCGTGCCCTTGAACTGCAGACCCTGGGCCACGCTCACCAGTTCGACGCCGTCGAGGCCCGCGAGAAAATCGTAGTGCCACCATGAACGGCGGAATTCGCCGTCGGTCACACCTTCCAGGCCGACCTCCTCCTGGCGAGCAACGAGCTTCCTGATCTCGGTGTCCTCGATCGCCTTGAGCTCGGCTGGCGTGATCTCGCCCGCGAGACGCTTGGTGCGCGCCACCTTCACAGGCGCACTGCGCAGAAGGCTACCTACTTGATCCGCGCGAAACGGCGGCTTGGTGCGTTGCATATCAGTGCCTCCTGAGCGTCGATTACAAGTCTTCAGATGCCACGCCGCGGCACGCAGAAGGACATCATCTCCCAAGGACCTTCCGCCGCGCTGGCCGTCATCAGCTCGCCCGAGCCGCGGGTCAGGCGATAGAGGACGCCCGCCGGCGGATCGGACCAGGTGATGAACGTCGTGTCGACCGTCACCAGTAGCGTCCGGGACTCGCCGACATTGGCAAGCTGGACGGTTTTGGCGGCAAGATCGATGTCATAGATGAACTCGGCGGCGACGCTGATCATGGGACAGCGCAGCGCGATGGTTTGGGCATTGGCTGCCGGCGCGACCCACAGGCACACCAGCATGACGGTCGCGCAGAACGGCGGCCTGGTGCGCTTCATAGCGCGTAACCGCCATCGATCATCAGGGTCTGACCGGTAATCCAGCGGGCGCGCGAAGAGGCGAGAAAGACCACGCCCTCGGCGACCTCGTCCGCCGTGCCGAGGCGCTTCAAGGCCATGACCTGGCGCGAGGCGTCGAGGAAGCGCTGGTCGAAGTCGCCGCTCTCCACCAGCGCATGATAGAGCCCGTCGGTGATGACGCCGACGCCGACCGCATTGGCGCGCACGCCAAAGCGGCCCTCTTCGGCCGCCAGGCCCTTCACCAGCGCCTCGATCGCGGCCTTGGGCGCGGCACTCAGGATGTCGCGCACGGCATAGCGGCGGATGGCCGGCGTCACGAGAGCGGTGAAACTGCCCTTGGCCGTCCGCAGGTGCGGCAGCACCGCCTGGATCAGGTTGAAGCAACCGAACGTGTCGTGCTCCATGACCTCGCGGAAGGCCGAGGCCGGCTGCTGGCTGATGAAGCGCATCGGGATGTAGGGACCAGCGGCATAGACCGCGGTATGCACGCCCCCGAAATGCTCGGCCGCCTGGTCGACGAAGCGGCGCACCTCGACCTCCTGGCGCAGATCGACCTGCCCGACATGCGCCTCCTGGCCGGCGCTGCGCACCAGCGAGGCCGTCTCATCGGCCCGTGCGCTGCCCTTGAAGTAGCTGAGCGCCACGTCGCTGCCGCGTCCGGCGAGCTGGACGGCAATGGCGCGGCCGATGCCGCCCGAGCCGCCGATCACCACCGCGCAGCCGCCCGCCGGGAACTCGGGCAGCCGCTCGGTCGTGGTCATGCGCCGGTCCTTACGCCGCCGCGGCGCCGAGAGCGGCGCGGATCGAGCTGTGGAAATGGACCAGCGACGGCTCGTTGCGGCCGTAGATCACCTCTTCGGTGACGCCCGATTCGAAGCCGATCTGCATGCGCTCGCCCAACGGGAAATCCTCCTCCATCACGGTGCGAATGGCGATGTCGCGGTTCTTCTCCCAGTAGGCATCCGGCTTGTCGGTCTCCGCCGGCCGGTAGATCGTCATCTCGACTTCGCAGTGGCTGGGATTGTCGCGGCCGGGAAAGGCACGCCAGATCTCGATGTGGTCGACCTGCCAGATCACGATGGTGTTGGGGAAGAGCTGGTAGATCGTGATCACGTGCGGGCGGTAGTTGCGCTCGGCTTCGGGCAAACCGCGCACCGCATCGATCGAGGTCCGCGCCACGCACATGCGGCCATGCAGGCCGGCGCTGTCGAAGGTGCCGACATTGCCGATGAAGTACGGCCCGATGGTTTTCCGGTGCAGGTGCGGGACGTGATAGACCTCGAGGAAGGTGTCGATCGCGAACTTCCAGTTGATACGTGGCCTCACGACATCGACCGAAAACATCGGATAGGTTTCCAGCTTGAGCGCCGCGAGGTCCGGCGCGATTGCGCCGAGATTTCCGTCGACATCGACCTCGGCACTCTCCCCCGGCTGTATGGGCTTCGGCCGCACGAACAGCATGCCGTGCTTCTCCGCCGCCGGCAGCCGTACCAGGCCATGGGCACCAAGATCGAGGCCGGCGAAGCCCACCTTGTCGGTGGTGCCGAGCAGGCGGCCCGCAAGATCGTAGGTCCAGCCGTGATAGGGACAGACGAAAGCCCGCGCGTTGGCGCAGCCTTGGGCCACCGGCGCGCCGCGATGGCGGCAGATATTGGCGAAGGCTTTTATGGCGCCATCGGTGCCGCGGGCGAGCAGCACCGGCATGCCGGCGACGTCTTCCGTCACATAGTCGCCCGGCTTGGCGAGGCGCGACGACAGGCCCATGAACAGCGGCAAATCGCGAAACAGCGTGTTGCGCTCGGCCACCGCACGGACCGGATCGGAATAGGCGTCAACGCGGTTGCGGAACAGCCCGTCGGCCAGATCGGTGGTGCGCCCGTCGATGTGGCCCAGCAACCGGCTGCCGACAGCGAGTTCCTCGATGCGTTCCATGGTGGAATGTTAGGCCTTCGGACCACCGGGCTCCAGCCCTGCCCTGATGAGTTTGAAGACATCCGCCGGCGTCTTGCCGCTTTCGCGCAGCGAGCGGATGCCGGTGGCCTGGTCGCGCTTGGCCAGACGCCGGCCGGTCCGGTCGGTGATCAAGCCGTGATGGGCGTAAAGCGGCGTCGCGTAGCCCAGCAGGCGCTGCAGCAAGACATGGGCGTGGGTCGAGGGCAGGATGTCCTCGCCGCGTGTCACAAGGGTGACGCCCTGCAGGTGATCGTCGACCGTGACCGCGAGGTGATAGCTGGTCGGCGTGTCCTTGCGGGCGATGACGAAGTCGCCCATCAGCAGCGGCTGACCCACGATGCGACCGCGGCCCTCGTCGACGAAGTCGTAGGGTCCCGCGGCGGCGGCCGCCGCAGCCGAATCGAGCCGCATGCAGAATTCGCGACCGGCGGCGATGCGCCGCTTCCGTTCGGCAGGCGCCAGATGCCGGCAGGTCCCGGGATAGAGCGGGCCATCGGGGCCCACAGGCAGGCTATGGGGGGCGCTGGCCGAGGCTGCGATCTCGCGCTCGATCTCGGCGCGGCTGCAAAAGCAGGGATAGACCAGGCCGCGCCGAACCAGCCGGTCGAGTTCGTGGCCATAGTCGGAGAAGTGATCGGACTGGCGGCGCGCCTCGCCGTCCCAGTCGAGGCCGAGCCACTTGAGGTCCTGCAGGATTGCGGTTTCGTACTCACGCCGGCAGCGGCGAATGTCGGTGTCCTCGATGCGCACCAGGAACCTGCCGCTGGCCTCGCGCGCCCGCGTCCAGGCGACCAGCGCCGAATAGGCGCTGCCGAGATGAAGCAGACCGGTCGGGCTGGGAGCAAAACGCGTAACGACGGTCATTACCGCTCGTCGATGTAGTCGAGCAGCCCCTGCGGCATGTGCGCAGTCGGCACGGGCGGCGGATCGGCCGCGCGCAACTCCATATATAGGGCAATGGTCCGACGCAGCGCTTCGGCGATCGCGGCACGGTCGTAAGCCGCCAAGGTCGGCAGCAGGCGATCGCGCGCGCCAGGGCTGCCCTCAATGCGACGCAGGCCGCGCGGCCGCTCGCCGGCGTTCCGTCGCAGCATCGGCCCCAGCACGACGTCGCGGAAGAAATCGAGCCCGCTCAGCGCCTCGAAATATTCGCCGCGCTGCATTTTTGTGGCGCTGTAGTGCAGCCAGAGCCATGTCCGGTCTTCGAACCATTGGGCGGTGCGGCTCGCGGACTTGATCTCCATGGCATCGAGGCGACGCCGCAGATCGGCGTCGTCACGCGCCCACAGGACGAGAGGACGTTCCGGGAAGCCGCCGAGGTCATTCGTGGCAACGAACTTCAGATCGACATGCAGCAGCGGCGGACCGTAAAGGCAGATCAGCAATCGCGGCTCGCCGACATGCTCGCCGGTGAAGGCCGCCAGCAGCTCGCCCAAACCAGCGGCAAAATCACGGCGCTCGGCCATCACGGCGGCCTGGACTTCGGCGCGGACGACCAGGATCAAGTCGAGGTCCGACTGCTCGTCGAAACCGCCGGTGACGAGGGAGCCACTTGCCAAAAGAGCGTCGAACCGCGGGTCGTCCCGCACCGCCGCGACGACGCGGTCGAGCATTCTGGCGTGCAGGTCGGGAAGTGTGCCGGTCACGTCATGTCTCCACACGATCGGAACTTACAGTCCCGCGCCATCGCATGCTATGCCGGACGCGTGAGCAAGATCATCCTCGATGACGCCAACCTGAAGAAAGCGATGCGCCACCTCGCGCGCGCCGACGTAGATTTCGCGCGCGTACTGAAGGAGGTGGGGCATCCCGTACGGCGCGAGATGCCGACGGGCTTCGGCGGGCTGATGCGCTCGATCGTGGGCCAGCAGGTCTCGGTTCACGCCGCGCGCAGCATCTGGCTCCGGCTCGAGGCCGCGGTGCCGTCGATGGAGCCGGCGGCGTTCCTCGCCCAGAGCGACGAGCAGCTTCGCGCCGTCGGCCTCTCAGGCGCCAAGGTGCGATACGGCCGCAGCCTCGCCACCGACGTCGTCGAGGGCCGCATCGATTTCACTGCCCTCGACGATCTCGATGACACGGCGGCAATCGCCATGCTGACCCAGGCCAAGGGCATCGGCCCGTGGACGGCCGAGATCTACCTGATGTTCGCGCACGGCCGGCCCGACATCATGCCGGGGCTCGACCTTGGGCTGGTCGTGGCGGCGCAACACCTCAAGCGGCTGCGCAAGCGGCCCGACGCAAAGCGGCTTCTCAAAATCGCCGAGGCGTGGCGACCGTGGCGCAGCGCCGCCGCGCTGCTGCTCTGGCACTATCGCCGCAGCATGCCGGACTGGGGTCCAAAACCCCTCAAGGAAGATCTCAAGGTGGGAACCACAGCCAAATGACCAAACTCGAAGGCGCCACCTATGGCCCGCAGGGCGATGGCAAGCCCGGCCATCTCGTGATCCTGCTGCACGGCTACGGCGCCGACGGCAACGACCTGATCGGTCTCGCGCCGGTGCTGGCGCCGCTGATGCCGGACGTGGTGTTCCACGCGCCCAATGCGCCCTACCCCTGCGAGGGCAATCCCTTCGGCTACCAGTGGTTCGGCATCTCGCGCCTCGAACCGGCGCTGACCCTGGCCGGTGTGCGAAGTGCAGCACCCCTGGTCGATGCTTTCCTCGACCAGACCATGGCGCAACACGGGCTGGATGAATCGAAAACGGTGCTGGTCGGCTTCAGCCAGGGCACCATGATGGCGCTGCACGTCGGCCTCCGCCGTGCCAAGCCGCTTGCCGGCATCGTGGGTTTTTCCGGCATGCTGGCCGGGCCTGAGATTCTGAAGGACGAGATCAGGTCGCGGCCGCCCATTCTGCTGGCCCACGGCGACAGCGACGAGATGCTGCCGCACGTGCTGACCGAGCGGGCGGCCGAAACGCTGGGCCAGAACGATGTCGCCGTTGCCGTCCACATCGCCGAAGGCGTCGGCCACGGCATCGACCAGACTGCGCTCAGCCACGCCGCGCGCTTCCTGCTGGAAGTCTTCAAGCTGCCGATACCGAAATGATAGACGGAACCGTGAAGCCGGGCTTCGAGCGCGTCGCCGAAGCTTTTGAGGCGAACTTCGACAAGAACGGCGAGATCGGCGCCTCGGTCTGCCTGGCGGTGGGCGGCGAGACGGTAGTCGATCTGTGGGGCGGCGTCGCCGAGCCCAAGACCGGCACGCCCTGGAAACAGGACACGGTGAGCATCGTGTTCTCCTGCACCAAGGGCGCCACCGCGCTCTGCGCCCACATCCTGGCGAGCCGCGGCCAGCTCGATCTCGATGCACCGGTGGTCGAGCTATGGCCGGAGTTCGGCCAGCACGGCAAGCAGGGCGTGACGACGCGCATGATGCTCGATCATTCCGCCGGCGTGCCGGCGCTGCGCGCCAAGGTGAAGGACGACGGACCCTACGACTGGGCCTACATGACCGGGCGACTGGCCGACGAGGAACCGTTCTGGGCGCCGGGCACGCGCAACGGCTATCACGGCCTTACCTTCGGCTGGACGGTGGGCGAGATGGTGCGACGCGTCAGCGGCAAGTCGCTCGGCGCCTTCTTCCAGGACGAAGTCGCCAGGCCGCTGGGACTCGATTTCTGGATCGGCCTGCCGGGCGAGGTCGAGCCGCGCGTTGCACCGGTCCTGCCGCATATCTACAAGCCCGACGAGATGAAGACGCCGTTCCTGATCGATCTCGGCACCAACCGGCAATCCGTCGCTGCTCTGTTCTTCTTCAACGCCGGCGCCTTCAGCGGAGGTGGCGCCAACACCCGCGCCGGTCATGCCGCCGAGATCGGCGCGGCCAACGGCATCACCAACGCACGTGGCCTCGCCGGCATGTATGCGCCGTTGGCCAATGGCGGCGGCGGGCTGGTCGATGGCAAGACGCTGGCCCGCATGGGCGAGGTTTCGATGGCGACGCACGACGACGCCACCTTGCGCATCCCGACGCGCTTTGCCTTGGGCTTCATGAAGTCGATGGACAATCGCAAGCGCAGCCTGGGGGCAAAACTGTTCGGCACGGATTGCGACAGCGTGATCCTGGGCAGCGCCGCCTTTGGCCATGTCGGCGCCGGCGGCTCGCTGGGTTTCGCCGATCCAGTAGCCGGGCTCTCCTTTGGCTACACCATGAACCGCATGGGCCCCGGCCTGCTGATGAACGGCCGCGGCCAGCCGCTGGTCGACGCGGCCTATCTGTCTCTCGGCTACAAGAACAAGGATGGCGGCGTGTGGGCGCGCTGAGCTGAACACCAGATGCTGCCGATCTTCCGTCCGCTGAAAGACCCCGCCGTCGCGACTGTGTGGTCGGGACTCGCCGCCTCGACCATCGGCGAAGACCTGTTCCGCGTCGCCGTGGTGTGGATCGCCGCCGAGCAGATCGGCAATGCCGCAGGCTACGTCAACGCCGCGCAATATGGCGCCATGCTCGTGGTCGGCCTTTTAGGCGCCTCGGTGATCGACCGCTGGCGCGCCGACCGCGCCATGATCGGCGCGAAATACGCGAGCGCCGTGCTGGCCCTGATGCCGGTCGCCGGCGCCTACGTCTGGGGCGTGTCGATCCCGCTCCTGGTGCTGGCGGTGATGGGCATCGCCGCCTTGCGCATGGTTTTTACGCCGGCGTTGCAGTCGGCGGTGCCGGTGCTGGTGCCCGACCGCGACGCCATGCAGTCGATCAACGGCCTGTTCGACGCCACCTGGCGACTGGCCCGCCTGATCGGGCCGATGCTGGCCGCGGTGCTGAACTCGATCCTGCCGGTCATTCATTTTCTCTCGGTCACCGCCGCCGGCTTCATTCTCTCGGGCGTGGCGATCTGGGCGGTGCGCGACCGCCTGATCGACCCCACGCACCAGCCGCAGCGCGGCCGCGCCGGCCTGCACGGCGTCTGGGACGCTCTGCGGGACGGCGCGCGCCTGATGCGGCGCGAACGCACGATCGGCACGCTGCTGCTGGTGAATGCGCTGGCCAACGGACCGTGGAGCGTGGCGCTGCAGCTCTGCATCGCCCTGATGGTGAAGCAGCACGATCCCCGCCTGTTCGACTTCGAAGGGCTGGCGGCGCTCGGCCTGATCATCGGCGTGAGCGGCGCCGGCGACGTCGCGGGCAACCTGATCGCGGGCAGCGTCCGCTTCCGCCGGCCGCTGGCCACGATGTTCCTGGGCTATGTCGCGATGGGCGCGGGCTTTGCCCTGATCGCGGTCGCCGCCTGGCTGCTGCCCAACCCGTGGATGCTGCCGGCCATGATGGCGGCTGGCCTGATCGCCGGCTTCGGCGGGCCGTTCTACTTCATCCCCATGATCACCCGCCTGCAGACCGCCTACCGCGGCCCCGAGATCGCCCGCGTCTTCCGGCTGCGGCTCGCCGTGATGGCGGGCTCGATGCTGGTGTTCAACATCGCCGCCACGCCGCTGTTCGATCTCCTGGGCCCGACCCTCACCGAATTCCTGTTCGGCCTCCTGATCCTGGCGCTGGGCATCGGCGGGCATCTCTATTTCGGGCGCATCGAAAGCCGGCCGCAAAAACTGCCGGCGTAATGCTTGGCCCAACTTTTCAAATTTGGCCCAACTCAACGCGCAGAAAATTGGCTTTCCAACCGCCTGGAAGCCAACAAATCCAGTCTTTTCAGGGCCTCACCGGGCCCACCTGAAACGTGGGTGTGTTGGGCCCGAAGTTGGGCCCGCACCTGTCTCCCGTTCAAGATCGGGGATCTTGTTTTGCGCGTTCGTTGCGGCCGTCGCTCTGTCGTTGCCCAGGGCGCCCGGTTAAGTCCGGCGGCGTTGTTGCCTCCCCGACGGCCGTCGGAAAGGCGAGCCTGTTCTTGTCTCTGTCCACGGGTCAGGACCCGCGGCGGCTACACCAAGCGCTTCGGCGCGAACCCGCGGGCGGCCGCGGGCAGGTCTTGCCGGAATGAAAAAGGCCGACGCGAGAAACGCCAGCCTATCAAAATAATAGGCTAAATCCTGCTGATTCGTCAAGTTTTTGTTGGAGCCGGAAATCTGGCCATTATTGCCCCTCGGATTTCCCTTGCGGGGAACGGTGTGTATTGATAGCCTCCGTTAGATACACGGCGTTACCGTTACGTCTCAACAGGAGGAACCCCGCCATGGCCAAGCCCTTCCCGACCGACAATCCCTTCCTGCACGGCTACTACGGTCCGGTGAACACCGAGGCCGATGCCGGCCACCTCCACATCACCGGCGAGGTGCCGCGCGAGCTCTGCGGCACGCTCTACCGCAACGGCCCCAACCCGCAGTTCGCGCCGCGTGGGCCCTACCACTGGTTCGGCGGCGACGGCATGATCCATGCCTTCCACATCGAGAACGGCAACGTCTCCTACAAGAACCGCTGGGTGCGCACGCCCAAGTGGGAGATCGAGAACAAGGAGGGCGAGGGCCTCTCCGGCACCTTCGGCAACCCGCGTTACACCGACCCGCGCGTGTTTGCGCTCAACTCCACCATCGCCAACACCAACATCGTCTGGCACGCCGGCCGCCTGCTGGCGCTCGAGGAAGCGCACGCGCCCTATTCGCTCGATCCCGCGAGCCTGATGCCGGTCGGCCCCGACGGCGGCTACGAGACCTACGGCAACAAGCTCAACGGCCCGTTCACGGCGCATCCCAAATTCGATCCCGAGACCGGCGAGATGATCTTCTTCGGCTACTCGGCCACCGGCCGCTTCACCAAGGAGGTGAGCATCCAGACCGTCGACCGGCACGGCAAGGTGACGCGCGCGGAAATCCTGGAGGGCCCCTTCCCCAGCATGATCCACGACTTCGCCGTGACCAGGAACTGGATCGTGCTGCCGATCTTCCCCCTCACCTCCTCGATGGAACGCGCCATGGGCGGCCTGCCGCCCTTCGCCTGGGAGCCGGACAAGGGCACGCACATCGCCTTCATCCCGCGCAAGGGCACGGTGGCCGGCGTGAAATGGGTGGCGGCGCCACCCTCCTACGTCTTCCATCCGATGAACCATTTCGAGACGGCCGACGGCAAGATCGTGGTCGACGTCATGAAATACGATGTGGCCCCGCTCTTCCCACTGCCCGACGGCTCGCCGTCAGCCGCGGAACTGCCGATGGCGAAGCTCCACCGCTGGACCTTCGACTTTGACAGCCACGGCAACACCATGAAGGAAGAGCAGCTCGACGACCGCTCGGGCGAGTTCCCGCGCTTCGACGAACGCTTTTGCATGGGCGACTACCGGCACGGCTGGATCGTGGCCGGCGACATCACCGATCCGAAGACCGGCGAGCCGCGCCAGGACGGGCTCGTCCACTACGACCTCAAGAGCGGCAAGAGCACGGGCTGGAGCGCCGGCCCCGACGACCGGTTCGGCGAGCCGATCTTCGTGCCGCGCTCGGACGGTGCGGCCGAGGGTGACGGCTGGCTGCTGAGTGTTCTCTTCCGCGGCGAGGAGAAGCGCAGCGACCTCGCGGTGTTCGAGGCGACCGATCTCGCCAAGGGTCCGATCGCGCTGGCCCACCTCAGCAGCCGCGTGCCGGCCGGCTTCCACGGCAACTGGCGGCCGGGGGTGCTGTAATCAACATCAAGACTGTTGCCTTCCCCCTCCCTGCCCTCCCCCGTATGACGGGGGAGGAGAAGATATAGAACGCCTCCCCCGTCTCACGGGGGAGGTGGCCGAAGGCCGGAGGGGGAAGGCCACACCAAGACTGTCGAAAAAGAAAGAGAGCGCCATGATCGTCGTCCATCACCTGAACAACTCGCGCTCGCAGCGTATCCTGTGGATGCTGGAAGAGCTCGGCGTGCCCTACGAGATCAAGCGCTACGAACGCGAGGCCTCGATGCAGGCGCCGGCCTCGCTGCGCGCCGTGCATCCGCTGGGCAAGTCGCCGGTGATCACCGACGGCGACAAGACGCTGGCTGAATCGGGCGCCATCCTGGAGTATCTGGCCGCGACCTACGGCAACGGCAAGTTCTCGCCGGCCACCGGCACGCAAGAGTGGCTGCACTACACCTACTTCATGCACTACGCCGAAGGCTCGCTGATGCCGATCCTGTTCATGAAGCTGGTGTTCGGGAAGCTGCCGTCGCGCGTGCCCTTCTTCATGCGGCCGGTCGCGCGCGCGATCGCCAAGGGCGCCGACAAGACCCTGCTCGGCCCGCAGATCACCAACCATTTCGCCTTTCTCGAAGGCGAGCTCAACAAACGCGAATGGTTTGCCGGCGCCGAGTTCTCGGCCGCCGACGTCCAGATGAGCTTCCCGCTCGAGGCAGCGGCAGCCCGTTCGCCAATCTTCGCCCGGCTGCCCAAGCTCAAGGCGTTCGTCGACCGTGTCCAGGCGCGGCCGGCCTACAAGCGTGCGGTCGAAAAGGGCGGCGCCTACGAGATCCTGAAATAGACGACGACCACGACCGGTTTGTGCTAGGTCCGATCCAAATCTGCGAATTTCTATTTCAAGGAGCGAAACGATGGCTCTTCCAGCCCTGCTGCGCGACAACCTCTCGATTCCGGTGGTCGGCGCGCCCCTGTTCATCGTCTCCAATCCCGATCTGGTGATCGAGCAGTGCAAGGCCGGCATCGTTGGCGCCTTTCCGGCGCTCAATGCGCGGCCCAAGGAGATGCTCGAGGAGTGGCTGAAGCGGATCACCTCGGAGCTGGCCGAGTACAAGGCCAAGCATCCGACCAAGAAGGTGGCACCCTTCGCGGTCAACCAGATCGTGCACAGCTCGAACGACCGGCTGCAGCACGACATCGACCTCTGCGAAAAATACAAGGTGCCGATCCAGATCACCTCGCTGCGCGCGCCCGACGACGTGGTGAAATCGGCGCACCGCTACGGCTGCCTGGTGTTCCACGACGTGACCAACGTGAAGCACGCCAAGCGCGCCCTGCAGGCCGGCGTCGATGGCCTGATCCTGGTGTGCGCCGGCGCCGGCGGCCATGCCGGCGCCCTGTCGCCTTTCGCCCTGGTGCCCGAAGTGCGCCAGTTCTACGACGGCACCATCCTGCTCTCGGGCTCGATCTCCAACGGCGCCTCGGTGCTGGCGGCCGAGGCGATGGGCGCCGATCTCGCCTATCTCGGCACGCGCTTCACGGCGAGCAAGGAAGGCAACGCCACAGACGCCAACAAGCAGTGCATCATCGACTCTTCCGGCGAGGAGATCGTCTACACCAACCTCTTCACCGGCGTGCACGGCAACTACCTGAAGCGCAGCGTCGCGGCCTCGGGCCTCGACCCCGACGCGCTGCCGGAAGCCGACAAGAGCAAGATGAACTTCGGCTCGGGCGGCAATTCCAAGGCCAAGGCGTGGCGCGACATCTGGGGCGCAGGCCAGGGCGTCGGCCAGATCTTCGATGCGCCGCCGGCGGCCGAGATCGTGGCCCGACTGAAAGCCGAATACGAAGCGGCTCGGGCGGCTCTTTTTGCCGGCGAGACGGTGCCGACCAAGTTGAAGCAGGCTGCGGAATAACGCCGCTTTGCCAAGGCGGCGGGCGGGCTGCTAGGGAAGCGGCCACATGATCAGAAGTCTTTATGATTGGGTGATCCGCCTCGCCCAACACAAGAACGCGATTCCCGCCATGGGCGTAGTCTCCTTCATGGAGAGTTCGTTCTTTCCGATCCCGCCGGACGTCATGCTGATCCCGATGGTGCTGGCCAACCGCACCAAGGCCTTCCGCATCGCGCTGGTCTGCACGGTCACCTCCGTGCTCGGCGGCCTGCTGGGCTATGCCATCGGCTTCTATTTCTTCGAGACTATAGGCGAATGGGTCGTGCGAACCTACGGCCTGCAGGCGGGCCTCGAGAAATTCCGCGCCGGCTTCCAGGAATGGGGCGTTTGGATCATCCTGATCAAAGGCCTCACGCCCATTCCCTACAAGCTGGTGACCATCGCCTCGGGCGCGGCGCACTTCGATCTCTTCACATTCGTGTGGGCGTCCATTGTGACGCGTGGCCTGCGCTTCTTCATCGTGGCAGCCTTGCTGTGGAAGTTCGGCGAGCCGATCCGGGCGTTCATCGAGAAGCGCCTGACCCTGCTCACCTGGCTGTTCCTGATCGCGTTGGTGGGTGGCTTCGTCGCCTTCCGATACCTGTTCTGAGGAAGCTTCATGGCCTTCCTGCAACGCCTCCCCGTTCCCAGCCAACTCGGCCTGCTGGCAGCACTTGGCAGTGGCGCGCTGCTGGGCGGAGCATTGTATTTCCAGTACGTCGTGGGGCTGGCGCCCTGCGAGATGTGCCACTGGCAGCGCTGGCCGCATATCGTCGCCATCGCCGCCGGCCTGCTCGCTGCGGCCTCCTTCGCCTGGCCGCGGCTCGCGCTGGTGTTCGCGCTCACGGCGATCACGGCCCTGGTCGTCACCTCGGCGCTCGGCGTCTTCCATGCCGGCGTCGAATATCACTGGTGGCAGGGTCCGCAGGCGTGTGCGGGCAACATCCCGCGCGGCCTTTCGGCGGAGCAGCTCAAGAAATACCTGTTCGGGGCCAAGATGGTGCGCTGCGACGAGACCGTGTGGTCGCTGTGGGGTCTCTCCATGGCGGGCTGGAATGCGCTCCTGTCCGCGGCTCTTGCCTTCGTGCTGGCCACGGGCGTGGCCGGCTGGGTAAGGACGCGCAAATGAAGACCACCGAAAACCGCAATCCCGGCGATCCCGACGCCCGCACGTTCGTGGAGCGCACGATCCGTGTCGATCAGGCGGGCGAATTCGGCGCCGTGCGCATCTACGAAGGCCAGCTCGCCGCACTGCGCTGGACGGGGCGCGCCCGCGGCGAGGCCAGCCGCAAGATCGCCGCCATGGCGCGGGCCGAACGCAAGCACAACAAGGAGTTCGACCGCCTGCTGGTGGCACGCCGGGTGCGGCCGACGCTTTTGACGCCGCTATGGAACGTGGCGGGCTTTGCCCTTGGCGCCGCAACGGCACTGATGGGCGAGAAAGCCGCGATGGCCTGCACGGTGGCGGTCGAGGAGACGATCGACGAGCACTATGCCGGCCAGGCCGCCGCCCTGGGTGACGACGAGGCCGAGTTGCGTGCCACCATCGAGACCTTCCGCGCCGAGGAGATCGCGCACAGGGACGAGGCGCTGGCCTCGGGCGCCGAACAGGCGCCGGCCTACGGGCCCCTGACAACGGCCATCAAGGCCGGCTCGCGACTGGCCATCTGGCTGTCGACACGGATCTAGGCATCGTCTTCAAGGCGCCTCGCCGAGCGAAGAGCGGGTGAACGTCAAGTATGCAGGGCGAATGCAAGTTCGTGGCGGCCGGACATGCATCCAAAATGGACGAATTCGTTGGTGACCTCGCCTTCGACTCGTATTCAAATTCATCCCAAACAAGACGTCTTGCTTCAGGGGAATTCCGCGCTGCGCCTGTCCAGCGCAGCGGGAGGCTGGGAGACAACGCAATGGCGATGGTTCGGCCGGGCACGCCGCTGCTGGCCGCGGAGCGGCGACGGGCGCAGTTCGTCGACCTCCTCCGCTCCTTCCCGGGGCAGGCTCGACTGGCCCTTGGCGTGGATGGCGTTGCCTGGGCGACGGCGGCGGGGATTGTCGGGCTGATTTGCTGCGCCGTGTCATTCACCCAGGTCGCCTTGTCGTTGCACGCCGCCGAGGTCGAACATCGCCAGCAGAACGCGGCCGAGATTCTGGCGCTCGACCAGGCCACCCGGAAGCTGCTGCGCACCGTCCATTTGATGTCCTACGGCGAACAGCAGCCGGCAGAAGTTCTGGTCCCGCTGCGAGCCGCCTGGCCGCAGTTCCAATCCGCGCTGGCGACCGTCTGCGGACGGCAGGGCAACGCGGCACCGCGTGCCGATCGGATGGGTTCGGCTTGCGCCACAGGCTCGGCGATGCGCGACATCCTGGCGCCCGAAATCGAGGCGTTCGACCCGCCGAACCGCCTGATAAATCCTTCCGAGATCGGCAAGGTGATCGCCCTTGTCGGCGACTTCAACAGCTTGAGCGCCGTCGTCGCGGGCGACGCGAACGCCCTCGTCGATCGCATGGTCGACAACTACGATTGGGCGCTCTTCGTGCTGACGCTCAGCACTGCGGGCTTCGCCGGCGCCGGCCTGGTCCTGATCCTTCTCGTCGGCCGGGCATCGATGCGCCACTTCGAGCAATCGCGGCAGGCAACCCGGGCGGCGCGCGAGGCCGGCGAGGCGCGCGATTTGCTGCAGGAGACGATCGATGCCCTGCCGGCAGGCGTCGTGCTCTACGACCAGCAGGAACGTCTTGTGATGTTCAATGCGGCTGCCCTGGCGGCGAGTCCCTTGCTGAAGCGGCCGAACATCATCGGCATCACCTATGAGGAGCTGGCGCGCGAGACCGGCAAGCTGAGCGAAGAGTTCGGCGCCCCGCTGATCAACACACCCGACGAATGGATCGAGCGGTTCCGCAGCAAGGGCGCGCGCCTCATGCGCCAGTCGGTCGAGGGGCGCTGGTTCGAATGGTCCGAAAAGCTGACGGCCTCCGGCCGCACCGTCGGGCTCCGGGTCGACGTCACCGAGCTCAAGACCCGCGAGTTGGAAATCGAGCGGACCCGCGACCTACTGCAGGAAACGATCGACAGCCTGCCGGCCGGAGTCGTGGTCTACGACAAGGACGAGCGGTTGGTGATGTTCAACAAGATTGCGGCCTCCGTCTCCCCCTGCCTCGCGCAGCCGGGCGCCATCGGCAAGACCTACACTGAGCTGGCCTACGACGACGCCCGTCTGAACGCGGCAGCCGGCATCGACTTCGGTGAATTGCCCGAACAGTGGATCGCGCGCTTTCATTCCAAGGGCACGCGGCATCGGCGCCAGATACCGGACGGGCGCTGGATCGAGTGGCAGGAGAAGGCCACGCAAAACGGCGGCACGGTCGGGTTGCGAGTCGACATCACCGACCTCAAGACCCGCGAACTGGAGCTGGAGCGTGCCCACGCGGACTACCAGTCACTGGTCGATTCGATGTCCGACATGGTCTACGCACTCGATCCGAAGGGCGTTTTCACTTTCGTCAGCGCCTCGTGCGCAGAGTTGCTGGGTGTTCCCGCCGCACAGTTGACCGGTGCGCGGTTCGCCGACTACGTGATGGCCGAAGACATGGACCGCGCGAACGCCTCCGCCAGCGCCCACCTGCAGTCGTCGGACAACGGGGTACGGCAGATCCAGTTGCGCATGAAGCGGGCGGATGGCGCCGTCCGGCACTTCGAATTCCGCTATCGCCGGCCGCCCCTGCGTGACAGTCGGAACGACGCCGCCATCGGCGTGATGCGTGACATCAGTGAACGCGTAGAGCTCACGCGACAGCTTGAGAAACACGCGGCCGAGGTGGAGCATGCCCGCGCCGACTACCAGACGTTGGTCGACTCGCTGTCCGACATGGTGTTCAAGATCGACGCCAAAAGTGCCGTCTTCACCTTCGTCAGCGCCGCCTCGACCGGACTCCTCGGCATGCCGCCGTCTCGGCTGGTCGGCATGCGCATCTTCGACCATGTCGTGGCCGACGACCTCGAATACGTGATGGCGACGCTGCAGGCTGATGTTACCTCTCCGCAGAGCGGAGTGCGTCAGTTGCAGTGCCGTGTCCGCACCGCAAGCGGCGCGGAACGGCATGTCGAGGCGCGGTTCAGCAGGATGCGGGGTGACGATGGACGCATGGTCATTGCCGGCGTGATGCGCGACGTCGAGGAGCGCGCGCAGCTCACGCGGCAACTCGAGAAGCAGATGGTCGAAGTCGAACACGCTCGCGCCGAATATCAGTCGCTGGTCGATTCGCTGTCCGACATGGTGCACAAGGTGGAACCCAAGACCACCACCATCACGTTTGTCAGCGCCGCCTCGAGCGAGGTGCTGGGCTGGTCGCCGTCGCAGATGATCGGCACGAGCGCCCTCGACTATATCGTGGCCGACGATCTCGAATACGTGGTCGCCGAAACGCAGGCCGCGCTCGCCGATACGCAGGGTCGGGTCCGCCAGTTCCAGTATCGTGCCCGCACGGCGAGCGGCGCCGAGCGGCATGTCGAGGTGCGGGCGCGTCGAATGCGGGACGCCGACAGGCGGACGGTCATTGCCGGCGTGATGCACGACGTCGAGGAGCGCGTGCAGCTCCAGCGCAAGCTCGGCGCGGAAATGGCGCGGTTGCGCTCGATCGTCGAATCGAGCGGCGCGATGATCGTCCTGGTCGATCGCGCGCTCAGGGTCGTCATGGTCAACAGCGAATTCACGGCGGTCACCGGCCTCGCCGGAGAGGATGCGGTCGGCCGCTCGCTGAAACAGGTCGTCGACTGGCCGCTCGATGCAGGCGCCCTCGACACCTGGCTCTCCGACTCACCTGGCCGCGAGCGCGCCAAGCCGGAACGGTTCGCCACCTGGATGCGCGACCAGCAGGGCCGGCAGCGGCTGATCGCCGTCACGGCAACACCGGTGGCCGACGAGCACGACCGCGTGAACAGCATCGTCTTCCTGGGTGTCGACGACACCGAGCGGCGCGAAACCGAGGAGGCGCTGTTCGACGCCGAGCGCCTGGCGACCGTCGGTGAGATGGCCGCCACCGTGGCGCATGAGATCGCCCAGCCCCTGCAGGTGATCAACATCGCCTGCTCCTCGGTGAACGAAGAGCTTGCCGAGGCGGCTGAGCGCGGCGGCAACCCGGATCACCAATTCCTGACCAAGAAGATCGACCGCATCGACGCCCAGGTCGATCGCGCCGGCCGCATCATCGGTGAACTGCGCGCCTTCGTGCGCGGCACTTCGCAGGAGATGCCGAGCCGTTTCGAACCGGCGGTGGCGGTGCGCGGCGCCGTCGACCTCACCCAGCATACCGCGCGCACAGCCGGGATTGCATTGTCAGTCTCGATGTCCGACCCCCTGCCGGCGCTCGTGGGTCACGTCGGCAAGCTGGAGCAGGTCCTGGTCAACCTGATCAACAACGCCTGCGACGCGGGAAGCCAGGCCGTCGAGGTCTCCGCTGCAGCCCTCCGCCAGGACGGGCGCCGCTTCGTGCGCATCTCGGTCGAGGACGATGGTCCGGGCATTTCCACCGAAGTCCTGCCCCGCCTGTTCGAATCCTTCGTCACCACCAAGCTGCGCGGCAAGGGCACAGGACTCGGCCTGCGCATCTGCCGCCGCATCGTCGAGGAGATGGGCGGCCGCATTTCCGCCGCCAACCGCACCGGGCAGCGTGGTGCCTGCTTCGAGATTCTGCTGCCGGCGGCGCCTGCCGGCGAGTGAGTCTGGCAGCCGATCAGTTCTGATCGAGTTCGCTGTCCCAGTACAGGAAGTCGCGCCAGCTCTCGTGCAGGTAGCCGGGCGGGAAGGCGCGGCCGTTCTCCTGCAGCAGCTGCGTCGTCGGCTCGACGGGCGCGCGCTGCAGGCGCATGGCGCTCTCGAACAGCAGGCGATTGCCCTTCAGCAGGTTGCACGGGCTGCAGGCGGTGACGACGTTGCTCCAGCTCGTGCGGCCACCGCGCGACTTCGGCACGACGTGATCGAACGTCAGTACGTTGGTCGCAAAGTCGCCCCCGCAATACTGGCAGTGGAAGCGGTCGCGCAGGAAGACGTTGAATCGCGTGAATGCCGGCCGCCGCGCCGCCGGCACATATTCCTTCAGCGCAATGACGCTCGGCAGCCGCATCTCGAAGGATGGGCTGTGGATCTTGCGCTCGTATTCGGAAATGACGCTGACCCGGTCGAGGAACACCGCCTTGACGGTGTCCTGCCATGACCAGATGGACAGCGGAAAATACGAAAGGGGCCGAAAATCGGCGTTGAGCACCAGCGCATGGCAGGACTCAAGGCCCGGCGTCACGGCTAGCCCCGCGGCCGCTGGTAGGGACTACTCGGAAAGTCCATTCGATCCAACATGACGCGCATTGTGGCAAAGTTTTTTGGAAACACAATATGTCGGTGGCTCGGTCATCGACATGCCATCGAAGCATAATATAGTCGCCACCTGCAGGAACCTTTGGGGAGGATGCCATGGACACCACCATCCACACGCAGTCGGTGACAGGATTCCCGCTGCCGTCGGCCGACCTCGACTCGCTGGGCTTCCGTCGCGAGCAGATCGACAGGTTGACCGCGCTGATCGAGCGGCACATTGCCGAAAGCCGCTATCCCGGCTGCCAGATCGCGCTGGCGCGCCATGGCAAGCTCGCGCTGTTCAAGAGTTTCGGCAACGCCACGACCAGCCCCGCGCCGCGCGCCGCGGCCGACGACACGTTGTGGCTGCTCTACTCCAACACCAAGGTGGTGACCGCGGTCGCCCTGTGGGCGCTGGCCGAGCGCGGTCTGTTCTCCTTCTCGGACAAGATCGCCGACCACGTGCCGGAGTTTGCCAGGAACGCCAAGGGCAACATCACCGTCCTGCAGGTGATCACCCATCAGGCGGGCTATCCCAATGCCGTTGTCGGCCCCGATGCCTGGGCCGATCACAAGCGGCTGCGCGAGGTGGTCTGCGACTTCCCGCTCGAATGGTCGCCGGGATCGAAGGTCCACTATCACGGTCAGAGCGCGCACTGGACGCTGGGCGTGCTGATCGAGGCGCTGACCAGCAAGGACTTCCGCGATGTCATCCGCGAAACCGTCTGTGACAAGCTGGGTCTCGGCCGCGAGCTCTATGTCGGTCTGCCGGAAAGCGAATTCGGCCGCGTCGCCGACATGCACGAGCCCCTACCGACGGGCGGCGGCTCCCGGCCCCTCGCCGACAACAACTCGGCGGCGTGGCGCAAGAGCGGCGCACCGGGTGCCGGCGGCTACGCTACGGCGCGCGCCATGGCCGCGCTCTATCAGATGATGCTGAATGGCGGCGAACTCGCCGGCCGGCGCATCGTCTCGCCGCGCCTGCTGCAATACGCCATCCGCAACCACACCGGCGACCGGATCGACGAGTTCATGGCCATGCCGATGCATCGCGGCCTGGGGCCGCACCTGCGCGGCACGACCGAGAACGTCCGCGGCCTCGGCGGCTTCGCCAGCCCGCGTGCCTTCGGCCATGGCGGCGTCGGCACGTCCTACTGTTGGGGCGATCCCGATTCAGGCGTGTCCTTCGCCTACATCACCAACAACCGCATCCCCGATCCCTGGCACAGCAAACGCCTCGACCAGATTGCGAACCTGGTGCACACGGCCATCGTTTAGGAAGATCGCTAGCGACCGAGGCGCTCGCGGGCGCCAGCTTCTGAGCCGAGCGACGCGGCGGCGAGCGCGAGGGCCGCCACCGACAGGACCATGACGGCCGTATAGCCGCCGGTCAGGTCGTGCAGCACGCCGCCGACCCAGGCGCCGAGGAAGCCGCCCAATCCCATGCCGATGCCGATCAGACCGTAGATGCGGCCGAAATGGGCACCGCGGTAGCGCAGCGTCGCCAGCGTGGAGATCATCGGGCCGCGCGAGCCCATGCTGCCGCCGAACAGCAGGACATAGGCCCAGAGCCAGAGATCGTCCGCCGGTCCGCCGACCAGCGCCAGCGCGCCGACGCCCGCGATCGAGCAGGCATAGGCAAGCAACGCCGCGAGGCGGCGACCGCCGCGGTCGGAGAGCCAGCTGAAGCCGACCATGCCGAGCGGCGTCAGCAGGCCCGCGACGGCGAGCGCGCGGGCGGCATAGGGACCGTCGATGCCGCGCTCCAGCAGATAGACCATCGTCTGCGGCACCAACGAGAAGATGCCGACCGAGGTGAGGCCAAATGACGAAGTGAGCGCCCAGAACGGCCATTCGCGCACCGCTTCGCCGACGGTCGGGCCGCGGTCGGCCGCCGCGCGCTGTGGTGCTAGGCCGGGCGCACCGCGTTCGATCCGGTCCCACGGCAGGAAGGCCAGCAGCGGGATGAACAGCGCGCTCATGATGGCGAAGACGACGTAGGCGTGGCGCCAGCCTTCCGTCGTGATCAGATACTGCGCCAGCGGGAACATCCCCATGGCGCCCACGCCCGAGGCCGACCAGGCGACGCCCAATGCCACGCCCAACCGCCGCGCCGGGAACCAGCGGCCGAGCAGCGAGGAACTCAGCACGCCGGAGAGCGAGGCGCCGGCGAAGCCCATGACGACGCCGAGGCCAAGGTAGAGGTGCCAGAGCTCGGTCGCCTGCGAGGCGCTTGCGGTCGCCAGGGTCGCGGCCGTCACGCCGACGATCGTGAGGGTGCGCAGGCCGAAGCGATCGACGATCCATCCGGCGATCGGTGCTGCGATGCCGCCGACCAGCAGGGCGAAGCTGTAGATCAAGGTGACTGAACCGCGATGGGCATCGAAGGCGTGCTGCAGGGCCGGCACGAACACCACGAAAGTATCGCTGATCGAACGGCTCGCGACGCCAAGGGCAAAGCACAGCGCCACCAGCGCCCAAGGCATGATCGATCCCATCGACCCCAACCTCGACGAGCGCCCGCCCCGGCGCAAGCCGCCTGACGGGCCGGCAGGCTTGCATTCCCCGCATGTGCGGGCCACGTTCCGCGCCGCGGAGGAACTGGTGGACGACACGCTGATCATCGAAAGGGGCTTCAATGGCCCGCGCCTGTCGGGCAACGGCGGCTATGTCGGCGGCATTCTCGCCGGCCGCTTCACGCAGGCCTTTGGCGGCGACGGCGCCGTCGAGATCACGCTGCGCGCGCCGATTCCGATCGAGACGCCGCTTCAGGTGACGCGCGGGACCGAGGTGATGCAACTGAGCGATGGCGAGACGTTGTTGTGCGAGGCGCGCGCCGGCTCAGTCGAGCATCTAAAACCGCCGCCGCCGCCCACCGACTGGGTCGACGTCATGCGCCGCAGCGAGGAAGGCGGCAGTCCACTCGACAGTGACTTCGGAGACTGTATCGTATGCGGCCGTGGACGCGCGGTGGGTGATGGCCTGCGCGTGTTCGGTACGCACGGCCCTGGCCCGGGTCATTCGCTCTCCTGCTATGTCCCGCACGCCAACCACGCCGACTCCAGTGGCCGCATCAAGCCGGAATTCCTGTGGGGAACCCTCGATTGCCCAGGCGCCTGGGCAGCCCAGGATGCCGACGACTGGCGGCCGGCACTGACCGGCCGCATGACGGCCAAAGTGCTGGAACCACCGGAGGTCGGCGAGCGTTGCGCCGTGGTCGGCTGGCGCCTCGGCGCCGAGGGCCGCAAACTCTATTCGGGCACGGCGCTCTATACTGAACAGGGCCGGCTCTGCGCGATCGGCCACTGCACCTGGATCGTGCTCAGGAGCTAGCGTCGATCTAGCGGACGCGCACGAAGATGGTTGAGGCTTCGTCGGCGTAGGCCTGCCGCCAGCCGGGCAGACGTGCGAGCAGCTTGTTGGCCGGTTGGTTCTTGGGAAGCAGCGTCCACTCGATCGCATGGCGCTCGAGCAACTGTTCCAGGGACTCCTCGCCGCGCAGGTTCACCACGTCGGCGAAGCGCTTGATGAACTCGCCGCCATAGAGTTCGCCGCGACCGTCGATGAAGGTGGGCACGCCAGCGCGGATCAGGTAGCCGCCGTAATTGTAGTGATTGAGAACATGGCCCTTGAGCCCGGCGTCACGGGCGTAGTCGAGCGCCGCCGACGGCATCGTGGTCGATGGTGGCGTGATCCCGGCCAGACGGATCATGCCGCCGGCATACAGGACGGCGACGGCGAGACAGAGCGCCATGGCGGCGTGGCCCGCGGGACGGGCAAGCGCGTGCATCCTTTGAACCAGGAGGCTGCCACCGCCGGCATTTGGATCGGACCGCAGCGACGGCCATTGCCGGGCCAGCAGTGGTGCGATGACGAGAGGCGCCAGCATTGCCAGCAGTTCGGCGTTGCGGGCGTAGCGCAGATAGAGGTGCACCAGGCCGATCACGATCAACAGGCGGACCAGCGGCAGCTTGAGACCGCGCGAGAGCGCGGCATAGAGCGCCACCAGCAGGATCAACTCCTGCAGCGGCTGACCCTGGAAGTCTGGCGACCTCCATTCGGAGATCGTGCCGAGCGCCTCGCCGAGGCCGAAGATGCGCAAAGTCACCAGGATCGATTCGGGGCCGTAGGGCGTGATGCAGGCCACCAATACCGATGCGATGCCGAATTTCGCCCAGGCGATGAACAGGGCCTTGCGTTCCACCGCGTCGCGCGCGCCCACGATCGCATCGAGCGCAAACACGCCGCACAGCACCAGGCCCAAGGTGAAGCCGCCGTGCAGGTTCGCCCACAGCAGCATCGCCAGCAGCAGCAACGGCTGAGGCGCGCGACGCTCCTCGACCGCGTGGACGAGGCCGGCCACCCACCACAGCATGACGGGAAAGGCGAGCAGATGCGGCCGCGCCAGGAAATGCGGCGCGGTCATCACGATGGCGGCGAGCGCGAACAGGGCGGCCGGCAAGGGCGTGAGGTCGCGCAGCAGGAAACGCAGCAGCAGCGCGAAGCTCGCGCCGACCGCCGCCGCCGACAATGCGACGACGCCGCCCCAGCCACCGACATTGTAGGCGAGCGCCATCAGGAGCTGCGACAGCCACTCCTTGGCGATCCAAGGCTGGCCGGCGAAGGTGAAGGAGAAGGTGTCGACGGTCGGCACGGTCCCGTGGTCCAGCATCCAGTTGCCGACCGCGATATGCCAATGACTGTCCGGATCGGCGAGCAGCGGCAGGCCGTCGGCGTTCGTCAGGCAGACGAACAGCACCATCCCGAGCACGAGCGGCCAGGACAGTGCCCAGGCCGAGCGCGGCTTCAGCGACGCGAGGCTGCCGTCATGAAAGTCGCGCGAAACCGAGAGGCCGGAAGTGACGGCCATGGGGAAGCTCCGAAATCAATATAAGTAAAATATATAATCTATTGATATACAATATTTTTTAGCATTGTACCAGTGTGGTCTCTGATCGGATATACGAGTCGGGATGCAGGCTGCCCCCCTCCTCAAGGACCTCGTGCTGGTTGGCGGCGGTCATGCCCATGTCCATGTGCTGAAAAGCTTGGGCATGAAGCCGATGCCCGGCGTCCGCCTCAGCCTGATCGGGCGGGACATCGAGACGCCCTACTCCGGCATGATCCCGGGCTTCGTCGCCGGCCACTATTCCTTCGACGAATGCCACATAGACCTCGCCCGGCTGGCGGCCTGGACCGGCGCGCGCCTGATCCAGGCCGAAGCCGTCGGCCTCGATCGCGCCGGCCGTCAGGTGCTGCTGAAGGACCGCCCGCCGGTCTCCTACGACCTGCTGTCGATCGACGTCGGCGCGGCCCCCAGCCTCGATGCCATTCCCGGCGCCGCCGAACACGCAACGCCCGTGAAGCCTATCGCCGAGCTCGGCCGCCGCTGGCTGGCCTTCGTCGAGCGCATGAAGGACCGGCAGACGCCGCTCCGCATCGCCGTGATCGGCGGCGGCGCGGGCGGCGTCGAACTGGCGCTGGCGATCGATCATCGCCTGCACGAAATCGCGCCCGCAGCGACGATCGATGTCACCCTGGTCACGCGCGGTGAAATCCTGAGCGGCAATGCCGCCTCGGCCAAGCAGGCGATGCGCGCGATCCTGGCGCGGCGCCGCATCCGGATGATCGAAAACAAGTCGACAACCAGGATCGAGCGCGGCGCGATCCATCTCGACGGTGGCGAGCGATTGGCGGCCGACGACGTCTTCATCGTCACCGAGGCGAGCGCCTCGTCGTGGTTTGCCACGACCGGCCTGCCGCTCGATGACCGCGGCTTTTTCGCCGTCGACGACGCGCTGCGCTCAACCGGTGACGAGAACATCTACGCGGTCGGCGACTGCGCCACCGTGTTGGCCCATCCCCGGCCCAAGGCCGGCGTCTTCGCCGTGCGTCAAGGGCCGCCACTCGCCGAAAATCTGCGCCGCGCCCTGCTCGGGCAGGAACCGAAGCCGTTCATGCCGCAACGTCGGTATCTCTCGATCATCGGCACCGGTGACGGCCGTGCGCTGGCCGCTCGCGGCGGCTGGTCGGTCGAGGGGGCGTGGGTGTGGCGTTGGAAGGACCATATCGACCGCAAGTGGATGCGCATGTATCGCGAGCCGCCGGCTAAGCCGATGGACACGAACGCGCGCGCGGCGCCGCCCGACCCGGCGCTGGCCGATGCCGACGCCCGGCGGCTGCTGGCCGACATCGGCATGCGCTGCGGCGGCTGCGGCGCCAAGGTCGGCGCCGGGGTCCTGACGCGCGTGCTGGCGAGGCTCGGCCCTTCGCCCGGATCAAGCGTCACGATCGGTCTCGATGCGCCCGACGACGCCGCGATGATCGAGGTGCCGTCGGGCAAGGCGCTGGTGCAGTCGGTCGATTTCTTCCGCACCTTCATCGACGATCCCTTCGCCTTTGGCGAAGTGGCGGCGGTCCACGCGCTGGGCGATGTCTGGGCGATGGGCGCCAAGCCACACAGCGCGCTGGCGCTGGCGGTCGTCCCCGCCGCCGCCGAACGGCTGATGGAGGAGGATCTTTTCCAGATGCTGTCGGGCGCACGCCGCATCCTCGATCAGGCGGGCTCGGCCCTGATCGGCGGCCATTCCGGCGAAGGTCCGGAGGCGGCGCTGGGTTTCTCCGTGAACGGCCTGGTCGATCCAGCCCGCGCGCTGCGCAAAGGCGGATTGAAGCCGGGCGACAAGCTCGTGCTCACCAAGCCGCTCGGCACCGGTGTGATCTTCGCCGCCGCCATGCGCGGACGCGCGCGCGGCACCTGGATCGCGGAGGCCCTCGCCTCGATGCGCCAGCCCTCGTCCGCTGCCGCCGAGGCCCTGGTCGCCGCTGGTGCCCATGCCTGCACCGATGTCACCGGCTTCGGCCTCGCCGGCCATCTCGCGGAGATGATCCGGGCCACCGGTCGCGGCGATGAGGTCTCGGTCGATCTCCTTCTCGACGCGCTGCCGGCACTCGACGGCGCCGCCGAGCTATTCGCCCAGGGCTTCGCCAGCTCACTGCAACCGGAAAACCTGCGCGCCCGTCACCTGATCGACGGCATGGACATCCATGCCAACCATCCGAAGCTGCCGCTACTGTTCGATCCCCAGACCGCCGGCGGCCTGCTCGCCGCGGTGCCGGCCGACAGGGCAAGCCGCATCGACGGCATCGTGATCGGCGAGGTCCAGCCGCGCACCGAAGGCCGCTCGTTCATTCGTCTCATGTAGCTTGGAGTTCGACATGGCGCACGCAAGAGCAAGCATCGGCACCGTGGACTACGCCACGGCGATCGCGACCGGGCATCACAAGCTCACCGCCGACGAGGGCCCCGAGCTGGGCGGCAAGGACGCGGGACCCGCCCCCTACGACCTACTGACCTCGGCGCTGGGCGCCTGCACGGTGATCACGCTCCGCATGTACGCCGACCGCAAGCAATGGCCGGTGACGGCGGTGCACGCCGACATCCATTTCGTCCGCGAGGGCGACAAGCGGCGCATTGATCGCGTGCTGAGCATCGAAGGTGCGGTCGACGACGAACAGAAGAAGCGCATGGCCGACATCGCCGAGCGCACGCCCGTCACCCTCACGCTGAAGGGCGGGCTCGAGATTCGGACGAAGCTGGCCTAGCGGGCCGGCCTACTTCTGGCGCTTCTTCCACACCTCGAAGTCGCGCTTGGCTTCGTCGCCCGCCACCGGGAACAGGCCCTTCAGCGAGCGGCCGCGCGCCACCTCGGCCTCGGCGAACTCTTCATAGTGATAGGTGTTGAGCGCTTCCTCGGCGACCGCCTCGACGATCTCCGGCGGAATGACGAGGACGGCGTCGCGATCGCCCACAACCACGTCACCGGGATAGACCGCGACGCCGCCGCAGGCGATCGGCAGGTTGAGATCGACCGGCCGGTGCGCGATCGGGCTGGGCGGCGAGGATGGCCGGCGGTGATAGGCCGGCAGCCCGGTCTTGAAGACGCCGTCGGTGTCGCGGAAGCCGCCGTCGGTCACGATGCCGGCGGCACCGCGCGCCTTCAGCCGGCCGATGTAAAGGTCGCCCGCCGACGCCGCGCGCGAATCGCCGCGTGAATCGATCATGAGCACGTGGCCTGGCGGGCACTCCTCCATCGCCTGCGGCTGGACCATGCTGCGGTTGGTCGAGGTCGGGCCGTCCTTGTCCTCGCGCGAGGGGATGAAGCGCATGGTGAAGGCGATCCCGACCAGGCGCGGCTGCTCCGGGCGCATCGGCCAGACGTCGTAGAGCGTCATGCTCTTGAGGCCGCGTCGATTGAGGACGCCGGTCAGGGTCGACGTGCCGACGCGGGCCAGCGCATCGCGCAGTTCGGGTGTGAGGACGGCCATTTCGATCTCTCCCTCGGATTCATTCGCGACGGCGACGTTAGCGAACCATGTTCGCTTTCGCACGCCTGACCCGCCATAATTGCCGGATGAAAATCGAGATTCTCTGCACCGGCGACGAGATCCTGACCGGCAAGACCGTCAACACCAATTATAGCCACATCGCCCGCCGCCTCGCCGATATCGGCCTCGACGTGCATTGGGGCACCACCGTCGGCGACGACCGGGCGAGCCTGCTGCAGGCGTTCCGCCAGGCAGGAGAACGCGCCGATGCGGTGATCGTGAACGGCGGGCTCGGGCCCACCGTCGACGACCTCTCCCAGGAGGTCGCGGCCGAGGCCTGCGGCGTGCCGTTGGTGCTGAGCGACTACTGGATGGAGCGCATGACCCAGTCCTACGCGCGGCGCGGACGGGTGATGCCGGCCAACAACAAGAAGCAGGCGATGCTGCCGGAGAATGCCGAGTTCATCGACAACCCGATCGGCACCGCCTGCGGCTTCGCCGTCACGATCGGCCGCGCCCGCTTCCTGTTCACGCCCGGCGTGCCGCGCGAGATGCGCCGCATGCTGGACGAGCAGGTGATCCCGCGGCTGCTGGCGCTGAGCGGCCTCAGGGGCGTGACGAAGCTAAAACGCTTCCACACCTTCGGCATCGGCGAATCGCGCGCCGACGAGATGCTGGGCAACATCGAGGCCTTCAAGAACGGAGGCGGCATAAAGCTCGGTTTCCAGGCGCACTATCCGCAGCTCGAGACCAAGCTCGCCGTGCGCGCCGCCGACGAGGCCGACCTGCAGCGCCAACTCGCGCCGGTCGAAGCCGAGGTACGCAAGCGCCTTGGCAACTTCATCATCGCCGAGGACGAGCAGACCCTGGAAGGCGTGATCCTGGGCAAGCTCCGCGAGGCCGGGCAGACACTCTGCATCGTGGAGAACTTCACCGGCGGCAACATTGCCGCCCGCCTCGCGCCGCTAGTGGGCGCCGAGACGGTGTTCAAGCGGGGTGTCGTCACTCGCGAAGTGTCCGGCGAGATATCGCCCGCAGGCGCCGCAGCGAGCGCGGCCAGCCTCAAGGCGGAGAGCGGCTCCAGCCACGCGCTGGCGGTCCTGATGCAGCTCGACGACGGCGCGGACCGGCCCGATTTCGGTGCCACCATCTGCATCGGCATCGCCGACGCCAAGGGCAGCGTCTCGCGCCAGGCCCGCCTGATCGGTGGCCGCGACTGGGTGCGCGTGGGCGCGGCCGAACTCGGCCTGGACTGCCTGCGCCGCCACCTGCTCGGCCTGCCCGTCGACGAGCGCATCGACTTCGAAAGGCGCTAGCTCCCCGTACGCCGGAGAGCCGTTTTGCCGACGCCCCGGTGTCGGGAAAATCGTGTCGGAAAATTCAAGGTGTTGATCGGCAAGGCTTTTCGCCGGCCGTTTTCCGACACCTGCGTGTCGGAGAATTCGAACCGTGTCGGAAAACCTCCTCACGCCGGGCGGGGCATGGACAAAGAAAAAGGGACAAAGAAAAGGCCAACGCGGATTAAGCGTCAGCCTGACAGAATTCATAGCACATTCCTGCTGAACCTGCTCATCACATTCGCGTGATTGGATGCTGGCAGTGCTAGCATCTGGGCAAAGCCCGTCCCTAACGCGTGAAGGTAACCGCCTCGGCGTTGGTCCGGGATTCCCAATGGTGCCGTTCCAGCTCCGGGTCGAGATGCTCCTCGGCCGGCACGCCGAGGCAGAGATAGGCCACCAGACTCCAGCCCACCGGCACGTCGAGCACGCGGGTGACCGCGACGGGGTCGAGGATCGAGACCCAGCCCATGCCGATCCCGTCGGCGCGGGCGGCGAGCCACAGGGTCTGGATCGCGGCGACCACCGAGTAGTGGAGCGTTTCAGGCATGGTCTGCTGGCCAAGGCCGCTGCCGGTGTGGGTACTGTCGTCGGAGAACACCGCGAGATGGACCGGCGCCTCCTTGAGCCCGGCAAGCTTCAATCCGGCATAGATCGCCTGCTTCTCGCCGGCATAACCGGCGAGCGCCTTCTCGTTGGCCTCGGTGAAGCTCGCGACGACCGCCGCACGCCGCTCCGGCGAGACGACATGCACGAACCGCCAGGGCTGGCTGAGGCCGACCGAGGGCGCATGGCTCGCGACCTCGAGCAACGCGTCGATGCGCGCCGGCTCGACGGGATCGGACCTGAAGCGCCGTACGTCGCGCCGCCACAGGACGAGATCGCGGAACTGGGCACGAAATGCCGCGTCGAAGGTTGGGCTCATGTCTGCTTCCTGTCGATGGCATGAAAGAAGGTGCCGCTCACCGAGCCGCGCCGCGCGCCGCCCTCGGACATCGACGTTCCCGCCGCATCGCGGCACTCGACGAGCGGATCGTCGCCGGCCGCAAGGATGCCGGCATAGTGGAACTCGTGCCCCATGATCTCCATGCCCGCCGGTCCCAGCGAACTGTCGGCCAGCAGGCGCGCGCGACGGTAGCCGAGATGAAGGCTGCGCTTGGCGAACGACGTCTCAAGTCGCAGCAGGCCCGCCATCGAATGGGCTACGCCGCGCGCGTCCTCGATGCCGCGGCCCAGCACCATGTAGCCGCCGCACTCGCCATGGATCGGCACCGACCGGCCGGCGAGCGCCCGCAGGCCGCCGTGAAACCGTTGCGCCGCCGCCAGCACGCCGGCGTGAAGCTCGGGATAGCCGCCGGGCAGCCACACGGCGTCGGCGCTCGCATCCGGCGCCTGATCGGCGAGCGGCGAGAAGGCAATGATCTCGGCGCCGGCCGACCGCCAGCGATCGAGCAGGTGCGGATACATGAAGGAGAAGGCCTCGTCCTGCGCCACTGCGATGCGCTGGCCGGGGGGCTTCAGGCCGGATGCGGTACCGGTCGACGGCCGCAGCACTGCGGGCCGTGCAGCCTGGCGAATGGCCTCGAGATCGACGCCGGTTTCGATCGCATCGGCGAAACTGTCGAGACGGCGCTCGATGTCGGCGGTTTCGCCGGCCTGCACCAATCCGAGATGGCGTTCGGGGAGCATCAGCTGATCGTCATTGGCGATAGCGCCGAACAATTTCAGGCCAATCCGCTCGAAGGCCGGCGCGATCAGGGCCAGATGCCGGGCGCTGGAAACCCGGTTGAGGATGACTCCCGCGACGCCGACATCGTCGCGATAGCGGGCGCAGCCCGCGGCCACGGCGGCGGCGGTCTCGGTCTGTCCCGAGACATCGAGCACCAGCAGCACCGGCCAGCCGAACAGCGCGGCCAGATCGGCCGTCGCGCCGCGCGCCGTCTGGCCGGGATCGGCAACGCCGTCGAACAGGCCCATGACACCTTCCGCAACGGCCACGTCGGCGCCGACGGCATGGCGAGCGACGAGATCGGAAAGAGTGCCGGCAGCCATCGCCCAGGTGTCGAGGTTGTAACTCGGCCGGCCGGCCGCCACGGCGTGAAATGCCGGATCGATATAGTCGGGACCGCACTTGAACGGCTGGACGGCAAGCCCGCGGCGGCGGAGCGCGCGCATCAGGCCGAGCGCCACAGTAGTCTTGCCGGCGCCCGAGCGCGGCGCCGCCACGACCAGGCCGCCCGGACCAACAGGCTGGTTCATTGCCAGCCGACCATCGACGACAACAGGCCCCGTCTGAGCCCCGCGATCTTGCCGATGACCACGATGGCCGGTGCGCCGATCCCCTCCCGGTGGGCATCGTCGGCGAGCTTCGCCAGGCTGCTCTCGACGATGCGCTCCTCGGCCGTGCTCGCGCCCTGGATGATGGCCGCCGGCGTGTCCGGGGCCATCCCGCCCCGCGCCAGCGCCGCGGTAATGTCGGCGAGCTGCGCCATCGGCATGTAAAGGATGATCGGCTGACCCACTTTGGCCAGCGCCTCCCAATCCGCCGCCGACTTTCCATCCTGCGCGCGATGGCCGGCGGCCAGGATCACGGCATGGTTGGTGTCGCGCGACGTGGCCGGAATGCCCGCCAGTGCGGCGGCGGCCAGACCCGAGGTGATGCCGGGAATGATGCGAAAGCGGATGCCGGCCTCGGTGAGAGCCGCGGCCTCGTCCCAGCCGCGGCCGAACACGAACGGATCGCCACCTTTTAGGCGCAACACCCGCCGTCCCGCCCGCGCGCGCTCGATCAGGGTCGCGTTGATGTCGCGCTGCTGCGGCGAGGGTCGGCCGCCCCGCTTGCCGGCAAAAATTCGTTCGGCGCCCTTGTCCGCCAAGTCCAGGATGCGCGGATCGACCAGGGCATCGTGCACGATGGTGTCGGCGTTCGACACGGCATGGAGCGCCAGCACGGTCAGCAACCTGGGATCACCGGGCCCGGCGCCCGCCAACCAGACCTCGCCCGGCGGAAAGTCGGGCAGCGCCGGGAAATTGTCGGGAAGCTTCATGTTCCCCTGCCCCGGAAGCGGCGCTGGTAGCCCGCATCATAGAGTGCGCTGTCGCGGAACGCGGCGGCGCCCAGCACCTTGCCGACCAGAATGAGCGCCGTCCGCTCGATCGGGGTCTTGGCGATCTCGGCCGCGATCGTGCCCAGCGTCGCGCGGATGATCCGCTCGTCGGGCCAGCTTGCGCGATAAACGACGGCGACGGGACAGTCGGCGCCATAGTGCGGCACGAGGGCGGTCACGACCTTGTCGATGGCATGGATCGAGAGATGAATGGCCAAGGTCGCGCCGGTGGCGGCATAGGCCTCGAGCTTTTCGCCGGAGGGCATCGCCGACGCGCGACCGGAGGTGCGGGTCAACACCACGGTCTGCGCCACTTCGGGCAGGGTCAGTTCCTGGCCGAGCGCGGCGGCGGCGGCGGCAAACGCCGGCACGCCGGGCGTGATGGTGTAGGCAATGCCGGCTGCGTCGAGGCGGCGAAGCTGCTCACCCAGCGCGCTCCAGACCGAGAGATCGCCCGAATGAAGCCGCACGACGTCCTGGCCGGCGTCGGTCGCCCGCTGGCATTCGGCCACGATCTCGTCGAGCGACATCGGTGCGGTATCGACGATGCGCGCACCTGGGGGGCAATGATCGAGCAGCGCCTTGGGCACCAATGAGCCGGCATAAAGGCAGACTGGCGCGCGCGAGATGATGTCGCGACCACGGACCGTGATCAGGTCGGCGGCACCCGGTCCGGCGCCGATGAAGTGAACCGTCATCGACCTTCTCCGACGTTCTTGACCGTTCCCGCCTCTACAGAAGAAGAGAGATCCTTCGCTGCGCTCAGGATGACAGTATTGTCGGGATTTGCGTCGTGCGCCGATGCAGGAGCACCTGTCATCCGAAGCGCAGCGAAGGATCTTTTAATGCCGCTGATGAAGTGAACCGTCATCGACCTTCTCCGACGGAGCCAGGGCCATCGCTCAGGATGACATTATTGTCGGGATTTGCGTCGTGCGCCGATGCAGGAGCACCTGTCATCCGGAGCGCAGCGAAGGATCTTTTAATGCCGCTGATGAAGTGAACCGTCATCGACCTTCTCCGACGGAGCCAGGGCCATCGCTCAGGATGACATTATTGTCGG
>Ga0207952_1000150_pt1 | contig 70481 bp, 82 predicted proteins | sample SubbioR12Aug_8Ca_FD_184831 | JGI IMG/M metagenome (GOLD analysis project Ga0207952, IMG submission 184831) | Serpentinite rock and fluid subsurface biosphere microbial communities from McLaughlin Reserve, California, USA - CR12Aug_8Ca (SPAdes) | ecosystem: Environmental > Terrestrial > Deep...
GACAATTATCTTGTGTTACCGTTCTATATGCCATTATGGTTCCAAATGACAATCACATCCTCTTTGACAGTAACTTTCATTTTATTATACTTCACCTCATAAATAGATCAATGATATATGTCAGATTTGCATACTTTACAATATGACAAAATTAAAAAAAGGAAAAACACCGCAAGTAAACAAGAACAACAAGACAATTCCAGAGAATCTGAAGAAAAAGGAATATCGAGAATCCTATGAAGAATTAAAAAAAGATATTCGAAAAGAGCAACAACCGTGAGAATTGAAACTAGTTGTTTTTATGAAGAATTTACGTTACCATCGGCATCAAGTAAATTTCCACATATCTGACATTCCCATCTTTTATCAGACATTGACTGATTAACGTCTGTTATTCTTGATGTATTGCAGACTTTGCATTTGGTTGACATTATTTTGATTTTACTGGATGTGTTTTTTCGTGCTCTCGTACTTGTTCAAAAGTATATGATGTTCCTTCCCACTTGAAATTACACTCTTTGCAACTATATCTCATTTCTCTTCACTGGCTTGCTTCTTCCATACATTACATGCAGGACAGCGACTAATGGTTTTGGATAATATCTTTTTTGAGAATACATTGCCGCAGTTTTCACACGTTTTCAAATCATTTAGAGTGACCATTATGATGTCGCTTCCATCGAAATTGTTTTTGTGTTTTTAAAATGTGTCTTTTCATGGGTTAAAACCTGTTCAAAAGTATCCATCCATCCTTCCCAATGAAATTTACAATTTTTGCAGTTATACTTCAATTTTGTTTCGTCTCTTTAGATTCTTTGAATGCATTTACGTCATTAGATGTCTTTTTTTGATTTCGTTGTAATTTTGCAAATAGTTTTTTTAACATACACACATAGGTCATATCTTACATATAAGGCAAGGATTCTAACAAAATAGATTTTTTTTCGTAGCTGAATAGTTAATTCAGTCCTTCCTTTCAGATATGCAAACTCACACCACTACGATATTGATAATACATCGATTTTACTTATAGTGTTTTCTCAAATGCGGGTTAATTAGGATGAAATGACATCTGAATATCATGAATACATCACCCTTTCATTGGCAAAAAATATGCATTGATTGCAAGAGAGTGCATTGCCAAAAGGGATGTAATTGCGATTGTCATTGGGAGCCATAGATACATTTTGACATATTCAACTGTGACCCAAGACACATGTCCACATGATGCAAAAGTAAAGATGGCGGGATATTTTAAAATGTATGAATGTACAAGATGCCATAAATTTATTCGTGATGATAAGTAAAATTACAAATGTTTTTCTATCTTCTCTTGTTACTATGTGTTCCATTCATAATTCCTCGTTTCTAACTATTTTCATGCCTGTAATCTAAGAGTGTCAATTCTTTTTACTTCAACTCTTACCTGGCGCTCATATCTTCTATAATTCTAAAATTTAACCCAAAAATGATTCAATCTCTAAGAGATTCGTTTATGCTGGACTGATTACAGTGTCTTTTCTACTCACAAGATAAATTCCTAAAATCATGATTCCTGCAGCCATAATCTGATACCAACTAGTCTGTTCTGCCAAGAATATGCTAGCTGCTACAAGACCAAACACTGATGACATTGAAAATATTGTAATTGTTCTAACGGTACCTATTCTTTTTAGTCCCTGCAAGAAAAAGAAGAGAGACACTGCAAACCCTACAGAGCCAAGAACCAAAATTGGCAGTATCTGTTCTGTTTGCAAATTAATGTTTACTCTGAATACTAATAATGCAATTACTAGTAACATTCCACCTCCTATTGCAGATTTTATCTGTACAATATTTGCAACATCCATTTTTTGTGCAAGGTATCTGCTAAGGTTGTTATCCAATCCCCAAAATAACATGGATATAATTAGTAACATGTCTTTGTAGTGAATTTGTTGTAGAGTAAAAGTTGTCAAATCTAAATTTGTAGTAATGATTGCCATACCAGCTAGAACCAAGAGAATTGCAATCCAACCAACAACTCGAAGTTTCTCTCTGAAAAATAACACTGCAAGTAAAACTGAAAAGAATACTTCACCATTTGCAATAAGAGCAGCATCAGACGCACTTGCATGAGTTAATCCAACAAAATATAAGCTTGGTGCAATTACTGCACCACATAATGCTATTGAAAGAACCAACAGAAGATCTCTTTTTGTAAGACTCTTCTTTTTCTTTTGTGCAAAAGGACTTAGAGTAATTGCTGATATGATGTAAACTAGAGATGCAAGTAAAATAGGATCAACTGAAGATACAAGCGGTTTTGCTAATACTGATACTGAACCAAATGCAACAGCAGACCCTATTGCAAATACATACCCTAATCGTATCTGGTCATATTTTTGCATCATGAATTGACATCTGATGTTATGGGCTAGCTAAACATTTCTGGTATTTCATACCTGTATAGTCCCTTTTATCCCCAAATGGGGAATCTTTATGGGTCCATTTAGGCTTGAACCTGAAAATGGTAAAAATCATTTTGATGTAAATTTTAATGATTTTCGAAGAAAAAGTATACTATCATTAACCAATTAAATCATAATTTTACATTGATTGCCTCATCAATGAATATGAACATAATATCATATGCAATTTTCACACAGCCTAATCCTTGGTTTTCTTATGATTACTGCAATATCTGGTGTCATTGGAATAATTTCACTATATCAATTTGTTACGATTGTAGATTCTATCAAAACTGAAATACCGGAATCAATTGAAGATTTTAAAACAAAAGCATCTATTATTGAAAATGACAGATTGATAATATATTATGATGAAGTTTTAACACAATCCGCAAGAAATTATGCTTTTACTCATGATGAAAAATGGAAATTAAGATATTTTCAAATTGAACCAATATTAGACCACTTGATCCAAGAACCATATAGTAATGCCGACAACAGCGTTTTTTTGGAATTAAATAAAATAAACATTCAACTTGTTAACATGGAAAAAGAGGCAATAAAATTAACCGATAACGGAGAATACAAACAGGCAATATCTATTTTGGAAAGTGATGAATACACAGAGCAAAAATCATTATACACAGCTTCGTTAAAACTTCATGCAGAAAATAACAATTTAGAGTATGATGATGGTATAAAATCACTAGAAGATACATCATTGTTACTCTCTTCAAATATTGATAGAGTGACAAAAGAAGGCACACTGGTCTTGGAGATTATTTTTCCAATTTTGGTGTCACTATCTATTTTCCTAGGGATATTTTTTTCAAAAAGATTAGCAAATCCAATTAACGATTTAAAAAAAGCAGTAAAACAAATTGCCGAAGGCAATTTTGATGTAAATATCGTAGTAAATGGGCCAGATGAGATCAAGGAATTGATCCGTGATTTTAAAACAATGGTAACAGAGCTGAACAAAATTGATATCATGAAAAATGATTTTTCAGCCATGATCACACATGAGTTAAAAACACCGCTAGTTCCAATAATTGGATATGTGGATTTACTTTTATCCAAACACTTTGGAGACTTGAATCAAAATCAAATAGAACGACTATTGAGGATAAAAAATAATTGCATAAAGATGCAAAATATAGTCACTGACATTCTTGACATTAATGGAATAGGGACGAATCAAATGAAATTCAATATGGAAATAAATGACATATCACTAATCATCAAGGATGGTATAGAGCAATTAAAAGATGAATTCAGTAAGAAGAAAATTACAATTATAGAGTCACTTGAAAAAAACCTAATGTGCAATTGTGATAAAGGCAGAATAAATCAGGTTATAATCAACATATTGAGCAACGCGATTGACTTTTGTCCAAAGCAAGAAGGTAGAATTGAGATAATAACAAACAGGATTCGAAACAACGTTCACATTATAATTAAAGATAATGGAATAGGTATTTCACAAGAAAATATGAACAAAATATTTGTAAAGTATTATCAAGTAGACACCACATCAATTAGGGAACACGGAGGAACAGGCATAGGTTTGTCATTATCTAAAATTATCATAGAAAAGCATAATGGCAAAATTTGGGCAGAATCAAATGGAAAAGACAAAGGTTCAGAAATTCACATCACGATACCTACTATATGAGAATTTAATCAGCGTTAATTTTAATCTCCTAAATAGTAACCAAGTCCATATGGGCCCATTCGGACTTAAATGATTTTAGCCATTTGATTCAATATTATAATTGAAATTCACACGTTTGTTTATATGATAAATTTTTCTAATGATATCGTTGGTTAATCAGTATGTTTGGATAGGAATTGTGGTTGCAGCATTTTTTGTAGGAGTTGGTGCTAGTTATGTTAATTTTGCAAATACTTATGATCCAATGTCTATGAAATTTCAAAATCAAGAATTGTTTGATAAAATGATGTCAAATAATCCTAGAATGTCTCAACAATGGATGGATACAAGTATGATGAGTCAACAACAAATGATGCAAAATCCAGATGCGATGAACCAATGGATGCAAAATATGATGAATGACCCGCAAGCAATGCAGCAATTACGTCAAAATTCCAAATTTCTGTCACAACTTCAAAATCCTACTTTGACAAACAATATTGCAATAAATCAAAATGATCTGATGGATCAGATTTCAGACGAATCAGTACTGTTATTGGACATTAGGGAAATTGAACAATTTGATCAAGGACACATTAAAGGTGCAGCTACTGCCACATGTGCCGAAGATAAAAGAGAAAAAGTACTTTCTAGAATCCCAAAATCAATCAAAATAATTCTTGTTGACCAAGATGGTACACAGGCACCAGAAATGGCTCAACTCATTTTGGATGCAGGTCTTTCATCACAATATCTTGAAGGAGGAATGAATAATTGGCAAGGTGAAGTTGTACAAGATCCAGGAGCTAAACAAATTACGCCAGAAAAACTCTGGAACAGAATACAACAAAACGATAACATTTTTTTGCTTGATGTTCGAACTCCTCAGGAATTTTTAGAGTATCACATTCCAGGCAGTGTGAATATTCCACTAGAATACACCTTTGATGCAGAAACAACTTCTATGATTCCTGATGATAAGGATGTAATTATAATTTGCAAGAGTGGTACACGTGCTACAGTTTCTTCATTTGCATTGGCAAAGCATGGAATTGCAGGTGAAATTCTAGATGGCGGAATAGTTTCTTGGCTCAAATATGTTGAAACTAAACCTTAAAAAAAATTCAATATGATGGGTATGATGGAATCATCTATTATGATGAAACAATGAATGATTAGCCTATGCAACAATCATGAATTTCTAATCCTCAATACCTGATTTACCCAAATCTCCAAATCCATACTCTTTCTTAACCTCTTGACGAGAAGCTTCAAACATTTTATCTTGTTCTTGTTCTTTAGCTTCATCTCCTTGGTAAACTGTTTTCACAGGCCAAGGGATTTTGATGCCATATTTTTTGAATTCGTGGTAGATCATCATTCTCATATGTGATTTTACTTTAAACTGAGATGAATAATCTCTAACAAATAACCATAAATCAAACTGTAAAGACGAATCCCCAAATTCACTAAATCTTACTGTCGGTTGTTCTATATCAACAAGAATGTCTTTATCGCATCCACAGCTTGGAAGATTTTCTTCCAGATAGGGACATTTTTCTTGAACAACCATATGTTGTCCTCTTTCATCTTTTATCTCACTCATGATGCGTTTGCCGATTTTTATTAAAATGGATGTTACATATTCAGGATCATGTATGTATGACACTCCTATTTTTATTTTAGCCGGGACAATTTTGAAATCCTTTGAATAATTTACAATTTTTGAAGTTATTAGTTGATGAGTTGGGAAAATTGCAATTGATTCGTTTAAACCATGTTTGATATATGTAACTCTTGGAGTGATTTTATACACAATTCCATTATATCCTTCAATTTCTATTCTATCTCCTTCTTGAATAATTTCTTCTTTACGAATTTGTAAATATGAAAAATAGTTTTCCATAGTTTCTTTTAAAGCAAATCCTACTGCTATAGATAAGCCCCCACTGGCTGTGGCAATAAGCAATAGATCGATTTCCCACCAAACAGCAATCCCTAAAACTAATGAAACGAATAATCCAATTGAAATTACATTTCTAACGGATTTTGGGGTAAACTGAGCAGTTCCTTTTATGTGTCCTGGTTGAGTACTGCCTGGAATTATTGGTTGATAATTTTCTCGTCGTTTAACATGCCTCCAATTTTCTATAGTGTATACTTCTTCTGGTTTTACCCCAAGCCGAAGTTTACGTCCTGCTTGGTTATTTCCACTAATGCATGTTTCTAGATATTTTTCATATTTTTTTCGTTCAACCTTTTTCCATTCGTTAAATGGATTTTTGACAATCTCAGAATAACTACCAATCACAAGACCCCTTTTAGTACGATATCTTTCAAGAATTTTTTTTCCTTTATCTGTTTTTAAATAATTTTTAAATTGTTCTTCAGACATTTCTTTTGGTGGTGATATGGGAGGATTCCATTTGTATAATTTGTAAAAAAGATTATCTTCGTCATCATCAAAACCTTTCATTTCTACCCAACGTTCAAAATCTTCACGTTCAAGAGTTGATTTTTCACGTTTACTTAAAACAACTGGAATAAACTTTGCAATTACGAATCCAGATACAAGAATCGTTCCACTTTGAAGAATTTTAGAAAAAAATTCCCTTGGGGTCATTTCCTGACTTGCTTCAGCAGCCTTGATGTAAACATCACTTGTAAACAATTCATAGGTGTGAATGTAATGAGTACCAAAAATCAACGCTATAATTACAATAGATGGAAAAAATAATCTTTGAATAATCTGTACGAGATGAGTTCTTTTATATCTAAATTTTGTTGATTCTATCCAATGAGAGAATTTGTAATGTCCTATGGTGATTCCTATAATGCCCCCAATTAAAACCACAAGAGCTAACTGTAATGAAGAATCTGTAGCTATTAGTTGATTTAGCGGAATGAATTGAGTATTAACTAATTCAGTTACTGTTTCTTCTGCCATAATTAATTTGATGAATACTTCTATACTAAGTTTTTTTCATTTTTTGAAATAGCTTGAATATTGTTTTTCCTATCTTGACTTGTTTTATAATTTTCAAACTAACTTTCAATATCTTAAATCCCACAAAAACAGGCATAAGTACAAGCATAATTATTTCGAGCCAATACTTTTTTACAAATGATTTTGCGTTTCGTATCTTCAAATATGCTATTATCAATTCTAATGTTAAAAGACCAACTATCAACCAAAAAATAATGTCAAAAATAATGATGATCTGTTCTGTGATTGTAAATAACGGTTCTGAAATTCCTAATGAATGATATTCAATGTTGACCAATCCAAAAATAAATAACACGATTAATGAAAAAGTAACAAAACTTACTACTTTTTTGAATAATGGGGAAAAGAGTATTTTCACAACAAAGATTATTTCTGCAAGATCAATATAATATCATTCTTGACTTTTATTTTCTATCTTTAGTTCGTACTGGATTTTTTTATATCTATTTTATTTTTGATTATTTATTTTTGTCTAAAATATTTAATATTGCTGCATCGACTATAATTTTTAATATGTGTTTTCATCCTAAAAATTCAACTCTTTCAGATTTTAATGCCATACAAATATCTAATGGTGTGACCACTTGATCCTGGAAAATTATGTATGGATGTGTCATTGCATACATCATCCTTGCAACTTCAGTTAAATTCATATCTTTGGAAATTTTTTTTGCTTCTTCTAGATTAATTGACTCTGAGAACTTTTGTTCCAAAAATTTAACATTTCTAAAAAAATCAAATTTTTGTGCTATGCTCTGAATGATTAAACGATCACTGATGAACATATTTGTATTTTTTAATATTATTTTTCTAGTGTTGTTTTGAAGCATTAGACCTATGATGTCTTTCAGAGTATTGTCCTGATCAAATGTGATGACTTCTTTTTTAGGTAATTCTGAAATAGTAATGTCTGTAGTGCAGTTTGCACCAATTTCTAGTAATTTTCTTCCAGATATTGCAGAATAACCTCCTAGGCTGTTAGGTATTATCGAAAACGCTCTTCTTGTTTGCTTCCACTTTTCAAGTAGTTCCCCAAGTGTAACTTTTTCAGATATGATCATGAGATTCTTATCTGTGACTTGCTCTACGGTAGTTTTATCAAAAAAATCTGAAGAGGGGTTTTTAAAAATATTCTCAATTATTTCTCTGCCTCCAATAACCCCTATTGGTTTTTCCTCTTCTTCTGTAACAACAAGCGAATCTGTAAAAGATTCTAAATAATGCATTAGCATGCATGTGGCCATCCACATTTTTTTCTCTTTACGAATACTTACAGCAGGAGTAGACCTCAAAGAGAGTGGTAATAATTCCTTTAATGTTTGATTGTAAATAGGCATTAATTCTTCAATGTATGAAATACAATATAACTTATCTATGTAAAGATGATTCTCACCTTTGAAATCACTGAATTATAAAAATGATCTTGATTATTAAAAATAGAAATCAAAACAATCCTAATGTAAGAATTCTACTAAATTACAAATGAATATCTATGAAGATTGATGACATTGATCCAGATTATGAAACAGTAAAGATTGATCAGATTGGAATTATTGATTCTCATACAGGCGCTGTTGTATTCAAAGATGAATCAGTTGAATTTACAATGTCTGGGTTTTCATCTGAAGTGGCAAATATTATTTATAATTTTTTAGAGGAAAAACGTGACGATCCACCTACAATATATCGTCTAATTGAACAAATCTGTGAGGAAAATGAGCTATTTTTAGTCAAAGTCAAAATCTATGAAAGTGGTGGTATTTTCAGAGCAAATCTGTATTTTACTGGAAAAAAAGATTTGGTATTTAGAAATTTTAGAGCATCTGATGCAATAGCGTTGGCTACCTATTACAGCATTCCAATTCTAGTAAGAAAATCAATGTTAAAAGAAATTCAAAAGAAATAAAATTTTAAAAAGTTATTTGAAAATAATCCTAGTTCAATGATTTCTTTTTAGTAGATAAGTATGTTTTAAGATACTTTGGTGTCAATAGCGCACCTGTTTGGACCAATTTCTAAATCTGGGATTTCCGATTTTTTTAATTCTAGATCTCCTTTATTTATTGCAATGATTTTTTGATAGTTCATTGGTCTTGGAAGCGTTATTGATACTACTTTTTTGATAAACTCATGTTTTGGTATGTCAAGCCATGGAAGTTTCTTTGATTGTTCTATTGTAGAATAAAATGCATCCTCTATGGGTTTCACATCTTGACTATGATGTGTTGGAAATACCATTGTGTTATGTGGAAGTTTAAGCAACTTGTTGTGTAATGTGTTGTAAAGATCACTTGTGAATTCTTCTACTTTGTCTCTAAGATCAGGCCTTCCAATTGACTCTACAAACAATATGTCCCCTGTGAAAACATATTTTTCATTTATTACATAGCTGAGACTTCCTGGTGTGTGTCCAGGAGTATGAATAATTCGAAGAATTGTCTTTCCAAATTGCAGTTGGTCTGCATCACCGATAAAATTTGCATCAAAGATATATCCTTCATATTTTGAGAGATATAATTTTGCACTAGTTGCTTTGGAGAGATCTTTTGCCGCAGATACATGATCTGCATGTTGATGAGTGTCTATTACTTTAATAATTTGAAATCCTTTCTCTTTTGCAATATCGATGTATTTTTCAAAAGGATACAAAGGATCAATTACAATTGCCTCTCCGTTTGATTCTACAATGTGAGACAGACATCCTTTCCCAATTTTCTGTACTTGGATGATTTGTACTGGTTCTTTTACTATCGTTATGGGCTTTAGAACTTGATTCCATCCAGCTAATCCACCTGCAAGCGTTTTTGAATCAATTCCTGATCTTGCTAGAGCAAAACTTGCAATCATTGCACGATTTCCATGTGGGCATATGGTGACAATTTCTTTGTCTTTTGGAATTTTGGAAATAGTTTTTTCATCAAAAAGTTCACCCAATGGAATGTTTATACTTCCAGGAATTTGATATTCTGAATACTCGTCTCTATCTCTCACATCTAATAGGAATACACTGTCTAATTTTTGGGCAAGATTATCTGCCAAAATTATTTTCCCAGTATCTCCTTTTGATAGATTTCCTTTCCATGAAGAAAAACCACCAATTAAAAAGTAAACGTCTAATCCAAACGATTTCATCATTTGTGCTGTTTCTTTAGCGTATTCTTCTGGCTCAGATATCAAAATAATTTTTGCATTCTTTGGAATTTTTGGCAATATTGTTTCTTTGGCCCTAGTATCACATACCGCATGGACAGATCCGGACACATGTGATTTTTCAAAACTTTCTTTGGTTCTAAGATCGAACAAAAGAAACGGTTTTTGCTGAATCATATCTTGTTCTAACTGTTCAGCTGAAATCCCAAGTTGTTTCTGTTCCATAGTATCATTATCATTATATGCCAAATAAACTTGAATATCTTTTCCAAAGTTGAGATTTACATGAAATTCTATGTAATTCAATTTTTAATTACCTGTAATGAAATTTATGCAAAATACATGGTTAGATATTTAATTATTTTGTGCCTATGATGCTCATAATTATTTTATTTTATATCGTAAAATAGCTAGTACTGATCCCTCGATTTCTAATTTTTTAATTATTGCCGGTGATGTGGCAAATTCTATTTTTGTTGACATTTGTTTTGCAATTTCAAGCATTTTCATTATCTTTTTAAAATTAGTTGTAGTATGATACTGTGCAGAAACAATCAGAGTGTCTACTGCTCCTAGTTCTAATGCTTTGTAAATGACCGTATTTACTCTAGCAGTTAATCCTTCTTTAACAAGTTTCTCATATTTTTCAATGACTTCTACAACATGCTTTTTTCTATGCTGATACAAATGTCGAATTATCTTTTTGTATAAATCATCTCTGGGTGTGGAAAATGAAATGTTTTCTACAAACCTGCATTTTTCTTTTAATTCTGAATTTATCTCATCAAAAAACTCTGTTTTTGCCTGACCGCTTCCGCCAATTAGAATTAATTCTGAGTCCATATCCATTGTTTTGACTTTGTTTGCAACTTTTTTATAAAAAACATGAATCTTAGTTTGTCTTGCTCTTAAGAATCTCCCTTGACTTTGCCCTCCTTTTTTATGTCTTCCACGTAAATCGATTTTTACTTTGGATTCTTGTATCATACGTATTCCTTGAAATCTCTGAATCTGAGCAGATTTCTGATCAAGTATGACTAACAAAATTTCTTTTTGTGTTTTTAAAACATCATAAAATGGTTTTAGAAATGGTTTCTTGCTTACCATGTAGATATATGGCAATTCCTTTGAAATCCCCATTTCTTTTAAGATTACTTTCCCTTTCTCAATCCATCCAAACACCACAAATGTTTTTGTAAATTTGCCTGTGGATGAAGGGTTTTTTTTGAGTTCTATGATTCTCTTTTCAATTTTTGATTCGATTTTTTCAAATTGTTCATTTCTTTTAGTTTCTTTTAACAACGAAATGGTTTCATCTCCTTTCCCATACGGATAATATACAGACACGGTTGCTCGGTTGACTTGTTTTATTTCGTAAAGAAATTGATTTATGGATAACCACTCAGATGGTTTGATCTCTGATGATTCTAATTCTCTTTTCATATGTTTTGATTTTTTTTGTTGGTTAATAACCTGATTTAATTCCATCGTCTCTACTATCTAATTTTGTCTATCGTATTACTTCTGGTGAATCAATTTTATTGCCACTCTTTAACCTGGAAATAATGAAGAGACTATTTTATTTTTTAATCCCCACTATTGCTTTTTCTTTAATTCTTTTTAATGCCTTTTTTGGTCATTTGATTTTTTTGTCTGACAGTCAACATGTGATAAACAAATATTCTGTGTATGTACATTTACTATCTGAGTGGAATAGCGAATCTAAAAATATTATATTTGAAGTAACAAACTCTTGGTATAAATCTGATAAGCCTAATGCTAATCACATATTTAATGCAGAATCTAAAGATTATAACGAAAATCAACTTCAAAAAATAAATGGAAAATCCTATGTTGAGTTAAAACATGAATTTAGTGATTGCCAAGAAGAATGGCAGCCAATGCTCTATAGAAAAGCAGTAGATAATATCCGACATGAAATAGAATATGTACAAGGAAAACAGCTAAGCCAAAATCCTGATGTTTCTGTATATGCAGATATTGAAAATAAAAATTATGATAATTTTAAACAACAATCAAAAATTAAAAATGGATATATCCAATTTTTCCCCATTTGTACGTCCAAAAACATCACATCATATGATTACAGCATAAAAACCGATAATCCTGATTTAGGATTTGATGTATATTTTGTCTCATCACCTATACAACGTGAGTATTTTACAAATTCTAGCTTTGATTATTATGAGGAATCCGGATGTTTTGGCCAAAACAAACAGAGCTACAGCGGTACATGCAAGAATATTACAAAAGATAGTGGATTATTGGTTATACTTCCTGATGAATTAGTGCCTTGGACTAGCAAAGTCATAGTGAATCTTTATGAAAATTAATTTGTAATTAGTATGCACTTTTTTGTATCTTGTAATTTATTTGTATTTTTAGTTTTTAGATTTTTTTAAGTTTTGTTCTTTAATTCTGTTATCAAAAAATAAACAAGCTGAAAGATCACCTGTAACATTAACCATTGTTCTGATCATATCTAAAATTCTGTCAACTCCAAGTAATAGTACCACTCCTATCGGTGGTATCCCTGCTGCAATCAATATTGTAGACAAAATTACAATTCCAGTACCTGGTGCAGATGGCGCGCCAATTGATGCAGCAAGTGCAGTTACCGAAATTAACAGTATTGTAGTAAACCCTAAGTCAATGCTGAAAAGTTGTGCAAGAAAAAACACTGCTATGATTTGGTATACTGCTGTTCCATCCATGTTGATTGTTGCACCTAAAGGAATAACAAATTGTGATACCTGTGGATTGACATTCAGTTTTTCTTCTGCTGTTTTTATTGATATGGGCATTACTGCAGCAGAACTTGATGTAGAAAATGCAAGAATTTGTGGGTCTCTTAACATTTTAAATGTAGAACCGAGTGGCTTTTTTGCAAAAAATTTGATTATGATCATGTAAATTAACATTATTGCAAAGAGTCCAATCACAACTGTAATCATATATGCACCAAGTCCGGCAAGTGCAGTAAAACCAAGTTTTGATGTCATGCTTGCTAGCAAACCAAATGCAGCAAATGGCGCCAGTCTCATAGCCCACGAGACAATCTTTAAAGTAATTTTTTGTATGGATTCTAATAAGTCAAGTATGGGTCTTGAGCTTTTTTCAGGTAATGAAATCATTGAAACACCTACAATTAACGCAAAAACGATTATGCTTAGCATTTCTCCAGAAATAACTGATGTTAATGGGTTACTTGGAACTAAACCCACAATGCTTTGGGGAATATCGTCTATTGTAAATTCTGTTTTTTCTATTGGTTCTGGATTAGTGATTCCAAAACTATCTATTAGTAAAGACCCATCGATGAAATTTCCTGGTGTGATTATACTTACAACTATAACCCCAATTGTTATGGCTATGGCTGTAGTTATTACAAAATAAACTCCAACTCCAAGACCAAGTGATTGGAGTTGTTTCATGCTACCTGCAGATGTAATTCCTCGAATTATTGATGCAAAAATTAGTGGAATTATGATCATCTGAATAATTTTTAAAAATAAATGAGCTGGAATCGATAGCCATTCAGTGATTGTGTTTGCTGATTCCTGTTGTATAATCCCAAAATCTGGACCTATGATAATTCCAAAAACTAATCCAAAGAATAGCCCTAGGAGAACCTGTGCCCAAAGTTTTGTTTTAATTAATTGTGCAATGTAAGGATGTGGATAATCAAATGATTTGATGTTCATATTAAATTTAAAATATTATTCCATAAAAAAGCAGAGCATCATTATCAGATAAAAAAATCAGAATATGGGCAAATTTGATTAAAAATATCTAATTTACAAAAATATTTCCAAAAAATAGATACATTTGAATTTAATCAAAGGTTATAATTTGACGTCTTTTTATAATTTGATAAAAAAATGTCATACAAAGTAAACAAAGCTATCTTTTGTTTGTAACTATTATGTCAAACTTTGCCCTTGCAAATTTTTTTATGTTTTCTTAGATTCTCAAGGGAATGAAACTCAGAACCACATGCCCTACATTTTTCCTTTTTCTTGTTATGTGCAATCTCTTGATGTTTTTCTAGTCTTTCAGGATACTTGAATCTTGATCCACATTTTTTACATTTTAGTTTTCTTGTACTCTCATCTGTTACCATGTTTGGTTTAGTATTATCTAGTACTAAAACTAATGTTTACATTTCTAAAAATGTTCCAAAATATTTCTTAAATTTAGATTCAATTAGGATTTAATCAAAGGTTATAATTTGACCGTCTATTTACAATTTGACAAAAAAATGTCATACAAAACAAGACAAACAAAAATAGCAATTGCCGCTGCAATAGCAATTATTGTAGTGGGTGTTACTGGGGCATATCTAATTCCAGCACAAAGTACTATAGTTGTTGTACCTGCAACTCAGGCTGATCAGGAAAGATATGATGCTCTAGGAATTGCTCAAAAATATGTGGTAACTAGTCCAACTTTTGCTTTTGATGGCGACATAAATTCACTCAAAGTTGAATATGTTGGTTCTACAAAATCAATCCCACCTGAACACATCTTCAAGGCTAGCTTTGAATCAAGTCAGGGTGGGTTTGGAAATAGAGAAGGACAAATGCTTATCCAAGTGATTACACCTCACACCATGGAAATATTGGTGTCTGAAGGAAAAGTAATTTCAGCAATTACTGATAAAACTTGGGACGAGCAAAGAGAACTGTTCATTCAAAGAGAGACCGAACTTGATACTTCAAATCAAGTTACTGAGTATGATTATGTTACACTCATTGATGCATTTGAAAAAGATGGCATTAATGTGAATGTAGTTGAAGTGTTGGAAGATTCATCGTTTGTGGTACCGACAATCGTCGTTAAAGTTAACGATGATGTGATTCAGATCTATGAATTTTTTTCAGGCACTGATGCCCAAAACGCATCCAACCTTGTTTCAAAGGATGGAACACAGATAGGTTCAAGCATAATCCGATGGATTGACGAGCCTCACTTTTACAGCAAAGGCAAATTAATTGTACAATATATTGGCCACAACCAAGAAACACAGAGTTTACTTGAGTCACATTTAGGCAACCAGTTTGCTGGAATGTAGCTCGGTACCTCTTTTTTATTTTCCAATGTATGTGTATACGGGATAGACTTTTTTTGTTTTTGAAGATTTGTAGCTCCATTCTAATTTATCTAATTTCAAACGTGCAAAATATTCTTGAATTGATTTGTGCAGTTTGGTATAGATGTCGTCCCCAACTACTATCTGGTCAGGTTGAGCAAGGTTTTGAATTTTAGCTGCCATACTTACCGAAGGCCCTAAAATATCTACATGGGATTCTTGTAGATCATCTCCATATCGTACAATAGTATTTTCGCCGTAATCGATGCCAATTTTTATCTTTAGTTCTGGTAAATTATTACTTTTCAAAATGGGATTTATTCCAAGCTTGAGAATCTTTAGCATTGATTCAGCACATGTAACTGCTCTGCTTGCAACTGATGCTGATAGATCTTCTGCAACAAAGTATCCAATTACAGCATCTCCTACAAACTTTAACACAAATCCTTCATGGCGTTTAATCACATATGCCATCTCTTGAGCAAAGGTAGTAAAAACAATGGCAAGTTTTTCTTTGGGCAAATTTAGGATCATATCTGTTGATCCAACAAGGTCTACAAACAAAACTGCCATATCCATACTCTGCAATATTTTTTTCCTTAGAAATATCTCTGATTCTTCAGTTACCGTAGAATACAAAAATTCATGATTCAATGATTTTAGCACTCTATCATGCACTTCTGTAATCAGTGTTTCAGAATCTACTACTTTTTCTGAGCCTCTGCCTAGTAGCATGTCTACGATGCTTGGAGTTTTTGGGGATAGTAGGTTTTCAATCCCTTTTTTGGCTATTTTTTTAGAATCATTAATCAAGTTTTACGTAATTCCTCTGTTTGTTTAATTTATTTTTATTTTATTATCTTTATCATGTCCTTGATTAATTTTTTAACTTATTTTGATCTTTTTGTAGGCGGCTTTTCCAACTCTGTTCATTATCCCAAGTCCCAATCCCTTTCTACTAATACCTTGTACAAGTATTATGTCGATTTTTTTTGAATCAAACTCTCTAAATGTTTTAAATAGTTTAGAAGATATCTTTTCCAAATTATTTCCTAGAAGCACTGTCATATCTGATTTGTATCTCTTATTTGCAGTAATAATACCAATTTTTTTTCCTTGTTTTTTGTATTGAGATAATAATTGTAATGTCTTTTCTTTTACTTTGTCCTTTGCTCCTTCAATTAGAATTATTTTGGCATTTGGAGAATAATGCCTGTATTTCATTCCTGGTGCCCGATGTATTGCTTTTGATTTTCTTTCTTGTATGGTTGGATGGATTGCAACTTTACCAATGATTCCTTGTAGTTGTTCTAATGTTACCGCTCCTGGTCTTAGCAGCAATGGAATTTTTCTTGAAAGATCAATCACTGTAGATTCTATTCCAATTTTTGTTTTACCACCATCAATAATCATGCTTATTTTACCATTCAAATCATCATAGACGTGTTTTGATACTGTTGGACTTGGTCTTCCAGAAATATTTGCAGAAGGAGCTGCTAACGGTACCCCCGCTTCTTTTATCAATGACTTTGCAATTTTATTTTTTGGCATTCTTACTGCAACTGTATTGATTCCACCTGTAGTGATTTTCGGAACTTTTTTTGATTTTTTTAGTACAAGAGTTAGTGGTCCTGGCCAAAACCTCTCAATTAATTCATACGCTATACTTGGTATGTGCTCAACTAACATCTTAAGATCTGCAATATCTGATATGTGAACGATAAGCGGATTGTCTGATGGTCTTCCTTTGGCAACAAAGATTTTTTTTACAGACTTTGAATCAAGGGCATTTGCCCCTAAACCGTATACTGTCTCTGTTGGAAATGCAACTAAATTTCCTGATTTTATAATTTTTGCAGCCTGTCTTATCTTTGATATTTCTGGATTTTTTGGATTAATTTTTATGACTTTTGTTTGCATTTTTACTTGATTTTTGAATAATACTGATGCAGTCATATTAAGAGTATGATGTATTTTGAGATTGATTCTATTATTCCAAAGTTTTTCAATAACTTTATACTCGCTTTTGGATACTCATTATTATGCTAAAATTCAAGTGTAGTTCGGTTGGATTTGATTGTGGTTTTGTTGCCAAGGGTAAATCTGAAGAAGAAATACTATCACAATGTGCTGCACATGCAACAAAAGATCATAACATGAAACCGGAAGAGATAACTCCCGAGTTACAGGCTAAAATTAAAAAAAATATTCACAAGTCGTTATTTTAAATCAATTTTATTGATGGATAACAACTACGGATAAACATTAAATGTGATAATCTCGTATAATGTTTATGAAATATACTGTTGCATTGTTTGCTGTATTGGCTTTTGCAGCAATATTTGCTATGACTGCTCCTATGGATGTCGCAGTAGCTCAATCTTCTAGTGCAATGCCTGATGGTGATTATAGAGACGGAGATCATGATGGAAAATCTTGCCCATCTAAAGAGAAAAAAACAGCATCAGCTGATGTTGGCTTGAATATCTAAATCAAAAGAAACATTATTTTCTGAACATCATCCAAATTCTGGTCCCAACAAAAATTCCTACTGCAAGTGCTATTAGTAATGGAACTATTATTTGACCTTCTTCCATTTGTTTAATTAGTCAAATTATCGTTTAAACTCTCTTCACAGGCATGCTTTTGATGATGTCCAGTAAGCTTTCAAGCTTACCGTATTCTATGAACTAGTATCATTAACTAGATGTATGAATACAAACACAAATTCAACAAAAAATGAAAGCAGTTGGAACAAAATGGTGCACGCCCCTTTCAAAAAAGTGGTTGCCTTTGATCTCATTTGTATGGGAATCGGAGTAGTAATCGGAATAGGAATCGGCGTATATCTGATAGCAGGTATGTAGATAGAGGCAAAAATGACTTTACTACAAAAATCAATGCCTCGATACAAAAAATCATACTATGCAATATTTGCTATTAGTGTGGCAACAGTTGTTATCATGACAGTTTTTTAATTCATGTGCAACCTTCTTTTTGGTTTTATTTTTTCAACTATGGTATGACTTAATTATGATTATTTGCTGATTGTTTTATGGTTAGTAGAAAACTCACAGCTAAAGAAATAGAAGAACAGAAAAAACAACAGAAACTTCGAAATAAACTCTCTCGTGCTGCTAGGAGAAGCGGAAATGTAAAGAAAAAAGAAGGTAAAGTTAACAAGGCAAAAGCAAAAACAAATACTCCTAGATCTCAAAAAAAGATGGCAACAGTGAAAAAATCTCGTTACTAAATTAATTCCTCTGAACTATTTTTATTTCAAAATATTTTTTAAAACTTTCCTGATGATTAACATGAACAAATTCTACTCTTTTCTTTTATATCGACTTCATTAATCCAAATTAAATAGATAGGTGGAGGATTTCCAGACCAGGTTACCTCACATCATCTATTTTAATATATTAAAAACAAATTGGTTCAATCCCGATTTAATCAAACCTTATCTTTGAAAAATTTATTTACAAAATATGAAAATATCATGCAGTGCAAATTATCCACAATCTCTAAATATTCTTCAGCAAAGCAGAGGTGAACCAAACTTTGAATAAAGTCATAATTGTATCTGCAATAGCTGCAATCATTGTAATAGGTGGATTAGGCATGTATTTCTCCATTATCACGCCATCACAAGTTTCTTTTGTAACAAATAACCCAAATGCCAAAGCGATACCCGTAGAAACACCATCAAAATTTCCATATCAAATCAATAAGGAGGTTTTTGACTCAACTAAATTCCCAAGCAATACAATTCTGTCAAATGAACCAATAAAATTCAAATCATATCAAGAAATTTCTGACTATGTTAAAGAATCTAGCAAAAATCAACAACAGATGATGTACATTCGAGATTCTGTAATGATGCCTGTACCATTTGCAACAAATGAACCACGTACTGATATGCCGACTTCGATGAGAGAGGGGGGAACAATTGAAGAAGCCCTAGAGATTCAACAAAGAAGAATTGAAAGTGGACAAGCTGTTCCGTCTGTAGGTTCTGACACTTCACTTGATTCATCCTCATACGGTCAAAATGAGTACTCTGCTACAAATGTTCAAGTTAAAAATGTCGATGAACCAGATTATCTAAAGACTGATGGAAAATATGTTTACATTGGAACACAAAACACAATATCAATTATTGATGCGTATCCTCCAGAATCCGCAAATGTGATTCTTCGATTTGCACTAGATGTTGAACCACAAAATATTGAAAACATGTTTCTAAATGATGATCGTCTAGTTTTGATGTATCATGGTAGATCTGAGAGCCAAGCAATCTCTGAGTTTGATTTTAAACCATATCCGATTTACAACTCAAAGACAATCATTTCGATACTAGATGTATCTGATAAGAAAAATCCTAAAGTAATCTCAACGTATGATGTTGATGGAAACTATTACAATTCCAGAATGATTGGTGATATAGTATATGTTCTCTCTACAAGCGGTGTTGACTATTCTAATCTAATAGTTCCTGCAATAACTGCCGAAAATACTGTACTGTATCCAGATGTATATCGATTCCCAAATCCTGAGCCTGGTTACAACTTTAACACGATTACTGCAGTTGATGTTTCAGGCAAACTAATCAATTCAGAGACATTCATGATGGGCTATTCTAACTCTATCTATGTTTCAGAAGATAATCTATACATCACATATGAGAAAAATATTGCACCCGTTGACTATGAACAAATGCAAAAAGAGCGATTCTTTGATGTTATTGTTCCATTATTGCCAAAAGACACTCAAGACAAAATAAAATCTATCCAAGATGACTCTACACTTGATTCAAGAGAAAAGTGGAGACAAGTATCCAAAGTATTACAAGATACATACAACGGAATGTCAAAAGAAGAAAAAGACAAACTATTTTCAAAGATACAAGATGCTATGATAGAATATGATTCCAAGTGGCAAGATAATACGAGAAGAACAATTATTCACAAGATTGCATTAGATGAAGGAAATCTAAAATATGTTGCAAACAATGACGTCCCCGGGTATCTATTAAACCAATTTTCAATGGATGAACATTCTGGATTTTTCAGAATTACAACAACAAGTGAATCATTTGGTCCCCGTGAGACCATTCGATCAAATAATGTCTATGTATTAGATGAGTCACTCAAAATTGTAGGTAAACTAGAAAAGATCGCCCCTGAAGAACGAATCTATTCTGCAAGATTCATGGGTGACAAGCTATATCTTGTAACTTTCAAACAGGTTGATCCATTTTTTGTAATTGATTTATCAACAAACACTCCAAAGATATTGGGCGAACTAAAGATTCCAGGATTTTCAAACTACCTTCAACCATATGATGAAAACATAATCATTGGAATTGGTAGAGACACTAAAGAAAATTCTTGGGGAGGAGTAGAACAAAAAGGAGTAAAAATTTCAATGTTTGACGTATCTGATTTTAACAAACCAAAGGAGACTGATACTATTGTGATTGGTAACACTGGAACTTATTCTGATGCAATAGATAGCCACAAGGCACTATTACTTGATAAGGGCAAAGGAATCATCTCAATTCCAATAAAGACTGACATGGCATCAATAATGCCTCAAAACAAGATTGTAAATGAAGACTATAACAAACAGTGGTATGGATTTTACGTGTATACTGTAGATGCAGGTGGATTTGAAGAGAAAGGACAAATTCAACACTATGCATGGCAGTATCATTATGGAAGTCAATACATGCAACCAAGATCATTTTACATAAATGATTCACTGTATACCGTAATGGATGGAAGTATGAAGATAAACGATATTGATTCTCTTGATGAACTAAACTCTATTAAAATTCAGCAAACAGGAAATATAATTCCATATGTTACTGACTTACGTTAAACTCAAATTTAATCAAAGGTTATAATCATACTCTATTAATTACAATTGATAAAAATGTTCATGATTAAAAAAAGAGAATGCACAGCATTGATTGCAATCGTTGCGCTTTGTTTTACTTTTCAATCAAATGCATTTAGTTCTCCAGTCCCAATAATTCTTACAGGTGATGAATCTTCAATTGATCTGAAGATAGATGAAACCGTTGACATTAATCCCAACTTTCAAATTACTTTAGTAAATATACTTGATGACTCTAGATGTCCTTCTGACGTTACTTGTATATGGGAAGGTACTATATCTGCAGAAATTAAAATTATGAAGAACGGAGAAAGTCGTGGTACATATGTTATTCCGATTGGATTAGCTGACGGTATGGAATCTCAATTAATTGATGATTTTTATGTTATGTTATATGATGTAAAACCATATCCTGTTAGTACTAAACAAATAGAATCATCTGAATATGTTGCAACATTGATTATATCTCAAGTGACAGAGAAAATGGATCCTCCACTAAAACAATTCAAATTAGGAATTCCAATTAACGATACTAAATGCAGTGATGATTTGAGGCTTGTAATTAAATCGAGTAATTCAAGTCCTGCATGTGTTAAGCCTGAGACTGTAAATAAATTACTTTTACGTGGATGGGCGTTTGATTTATCCTTCGTTAGCAGTTTTGAGGAATGTGAATCTGCAGGAAATCCAGTGATGGAATCTTATCCAAGACAATGTACAACTCCAGACGGAAAACACTTTGTTGAGCAAATAAATCCAAAAATGATGAACCCGGAATCAAAGTGTGAAAAATATGGCGGAACATGGTCCGCTGAGCTAAATAAATGTGAATCTCTTTTGACTTTGGATGAATTTACAAAAATATTGTTTGAAACACAAGACATTGATTCTATTTTTGAACAGTTAGGAAAACCCCATGATGATATTGGAAGCGGAATCCACATCTATGTGTATTATCTAAATGATGAAACACAAATCTGGATAGGATATACCGATGAAGTTATCTATGTGAAACATATGGATGCAGATGGCAACTTGCTTGATATTTTATATGAAATGTCATCTTAATTCAAATATATTCGATAAATGATAAAATTTTTAATTTTGTCTATCTCTTAATTGATGACAATCACAATTGCACCCCGTTTGGCATTTCATTCTTTTACAATCCGAACATGTTTTCTTGTTCCAATATGGGGCTGTATTCAATACTTGTAATTGTTTTTCAATTATCTAACCTTTTCTTATCTTTCTATGTATGATTTGTTATTTTTATGAAAAGTTGAAATTATACATTATTTTTAATCATAATGTTATAGATGTCTAAATTCTGGTTACTTTACGTAATACTGACACTTGCTTTCACCTTTCCACTATCTTATGCTCAGCATCATAGTGGTGAACAGGCTCCTCCAATCAGCTTTGGGTCTGGTGAAGTAACTGTAAGCACTACATTATTTCCGGCAGATTTTACTCCTCAAAAATACTCTGATGTGAATTTGAAATTAAGATTTTTTGATACACAATCCAATATCAATGTGGAAAATGTTAGTTATAGAGTTCAGATATTTTACGGTAAATCTCTTGTTGCAAATCAAATGTTTTTTGATAGAGATGGAGAACTAGTTGTCAAAATACAACCAAAATCAAATTGTACACAAGAAGATCTATGGAAATGCACAAAATATTATGGTGATGTTGACGCTGTAGTTCCAAACGCCTTAACTTCCACACCTTCTAGCATTCCAGTTATTTCAGGACCTGTTTTTACTCAGAGTGGTCAGTATACAGTAAAAACTGACATAATAGGTGCCAAAAATCCAAAAACACAAACTTCTCAGGACATTAGTTTTGAAACAATTGTAATTATTCCAAATGAACAAGAATTCAAGATATCTTCGTCTGGCACTGATTATGAAATTTTTGCAAAAAATTTCCAAGGCCCATTAACTAATTTCCAATTTGATGATTCCTCCAAATCTATTTCTTTTGAAATGCCATTTAATTGGGACCATGTAGCACATGTGGATTATGTAAAGAATTATTTTGAAATTCCAAAAAACTTTTTGCCTTTAGAAAATGTTGTTAGTTTTAATGGCAAAGTAAATGGAATGTCAATCTTGCCAATAGATTTACACTTTGATAAATATTCTGACAAAGATAGAAACATACTACATTTTATGATTCATAACGATGAGCTAAAAAAATTCAAAAGTTCAGACTCTAAACTTAAAGTTGTTATTACTCCTGAATCACAATCATCAATAATTTCTAAAGAACTTTTCTTTGATAATGGTGTTAAGGCCATTGTATCTTATGATTCCAGATCCTCTGAAAGTAAAAATATTTTATTTACCATTGTATTTTTTGATTCCAAAGGAAATCTGTCTAGTGATATTCGATATGGATATGGCATAAAGGATCCATCTGGAAAAGAGACAGTAAATACTGGTGGAAATCTTAGCCTTCTGGGAATTGAATTACCAAATGGCATTGATTCTCAAGTGCTAAACACACCATTACCCGGAAAATATTCTATGCAAATTGTGCTATTAGGAATAGGACAAAATTCCTTTGAAAGACCAATGTTCCAAAAATTTGATTTTGAATTAAGTTCAGATGTTAAAAAAACTGAATCACCTGAAATTCCTACATGGATTAAAAATAATGCTGGTTGGTGGGCTGATGGAAAAATAGATGATAATTCATTTGTGCAGGGAATTCAATTTTTGATAAAAGAAAAAATAATGAACATTCCCTCTACTCAAAGCTCTGGTAGTGGTTCTGACGAAATACCCTCTTGGATTAAAAATAATGCAAAGTGGTGGGCTGATGGAAAAATAGATGATAATTCATTTGTACAGGGAATCCAATTTCTAGTTAAGGCCGGCATCATTAATCCCTGATATTAGTTAGACATATCACGTAGAAATCGACCATCCTTGTTTAATACAAAATTTGTAATCAATGCTTACCAAACACAAATTGGTTTTGGAAGATTATCTCCAAGACTGATTTTTATTAAATTATGGATTAACTTGTTGACCTTTTGTTCTGTTGATTATCTCTGATCTTAACGTAGCAAAATCTGCTGTGATCTTTGTATTCTCCTTAATTTCTATGAGTTCTTTTAGTATTTTTTCTAGCAACTCAATTATTTTATTTTCTTGTTCTGTCATGGTATTTTATTTGCTGACCTTTGTCTTGTCATCTACAAGTTTGAATTTTGATAATACTTTGTAAAGTATGAAAACTATTAATGCAATTATTGCAAAATCTATGAGATGTGCAATGAAATCCCCATACTTGAATACTGATATAGCTCCGGATGCAGTATTGGTGATTTCTGTTTCAAGTGACTTGAGATCTCCTGATGGTAATACTAACCCTACAATTGGATTGATGAGGTCATTTACTAGAGCAGTAACTAACTTTGATGCTGCAGCCCCAATGATAAATGCAATTGCCAATCCGATTATCCCAAAGTTTTTGAGAAAAGCCATGAATTCTTGAACAAAGCTTTGTTTTGGAGGCGGAGTGTCACTCATATCACGACATCTTATTTATTCAGTAAAAAGTGTTATCAAAATTTGTAAAATAAATTATTTTGATTTTTTTTATTTTGTTTCTTCGTTCTTTGATTTTAGTTTGTTACAGATAGAACAATCTTGAATCATAGACTTGATTTTTTGCTTTAATCCCATACTGAAGCAATTTTTGTTATGAATATAATTTACAGCTATTCTGAGATATTGACTAATAATGCCTATTTTCAGATACCGTAGCCTTGATCTAAACTTTGAAATATCTATCTGATGTAGTTTGGGTGTGACTATTGCTTACGTTATGATTAATTGTGAACTTGGATCAGAAGAGACAATTATGGAAAAATTACGAGAAATAGAGCAAGTTAAGGAAGTGTTTGGAACTATAGGAACTCATGATTTGATGGTAAAATTAGAAGCTGAAAATTTTGAAAAAATCCGTGAGCTTGCATCAAGGAGCATTCAAAAGATTGAAAAAATTAGAACAATTTCAACGCTGATAAAAAAAGAATAAAGTTGGGTGAACTAAATGCCTCAAGAAAAAAATGACATTGAAAAGTTGATTGACACTATGATAAACAATGGTGACGAGTTTGTTCAAAAACTTAAAACCGTTCTGCCTGACTCAATTTCAGAGTCTATGGTGATGTTTCATGAATCTCATGTTGCCAATCTTAAAAAGATTAAAGATTTCCTTAATCAGTGATTTTCTGCTAATAATTTGTACTATATGCTTTTTAATCATTGATTTCAAGTTTTATTATGACTAGATCTCGTACCATTACAATTCCTATTAATAAAAAAACAAGCTATGCATTTGATGCCATTTTGAACGCTCCGCCAAAAATGATGCCGGATGCAAAAATGTCTTCTGATGGTTGGTGGTCTTTTTCAACCCCTAGGGGAAATGCTAAATTGAAATTTAAGGAAAATCGCTCACTTGGAATTCTAGACCATGTTTTCATTGATCAAGACTCTCAATGGAATGTTCCGATGCGAATAGTCTCAAATGGTGAAGACTCTGAAATTGTAATTACTTTGATAAAACCTGATGAATTGACCGATGAACAGTTTGACAGTAGGATGGTAGAAATCGAACAGGTATTTGAAAATATGAAAAAAATCATCGAGATGTAAATTTATTAGATGATATTTGTTTTGAGCATAGCTAAAGAATCAAAGTTAAATATAATTTTTGTAAGTATAGTCTGAGACAATGCCCTACGAAGAAGTGTATTTCCAACGATTAGAAGAAGATAGTCTTGAAGAATTTCAGGAACATTCCCTACCTAATCAAAATTAATCTTATTTTTTGTCATTACCAGGACCTACCATGTCTTCTGGTTTGATTTCGTTATCCCATTTGCCTTTAATCCCTTTGATCAATGCTATGATGCCTGCAACAATTAATGCTAAAACAAGGCCAAAAAATAAAACTTGATCAAATATCTTAAATGAACAATTTGTTGGGACTGGATTTGGTCCTGAATCATAATCGTAGCAATCTCCAAATTCGGCTGCCTCGATGTTTGCTGTTTGATAATCCCCTCCAAACACTCCTAAAATCAAAAATCCGGCAAAAATAAGCCCTACTGATAAAATGATAAAACGCATGTCGCTCATGTTCTTAATTTTATGATATACTATTTACACTTTGATTTGATTTTTTACTAGTGCTATTTTTCTAATAATTCTTTTAGATTTTTGAGCGACGTTTCATAAAATGATCCCATGAAATTCACAAACTCTGTAAATTGCTTTGCTGTCATTTTTTTACTGTTAAAGTAAGATTGCCAAGTTATCTGAGTAGTGTTCTTGTTTTTTGCATTGATGGAAATTGTTGCAACATATGCCCTTAGAGGTAACCCCTCAGTTGCAATATATGTGAAATATTCTCTTTCTTTCCATGCCACAACATGCTCCTCAATTGTATTGCCGTCTACAAATGTAATTTTTCTTATAGCCCCCACATTTCTTCTCTTTTTTGATAAATATGTTGTTTTTTTAACATCAATTACCCATGATGGAAGTCCGACAATATTGCTGATTTTTCTCCAAACTTTCTCTTTACTAGCGTTAACTGAAATGCATCTTTTTACTGTATTTGTATGAAATGATTTTCGCGCAGTTTTTGTCATAATTGGTTGTAATTCTGTATAGTTTTAAATTTTATTTCTTTAACATATTTAATCCCTATAGCACAATCAGCATTATGGTCTTTGGATGGGGTAAGAAGAAAGAAGTACAATCTGAAGAAGTTCCTACAGAAAAACAAATTCCATTGTCTGAAGTATCAAAAATTGTACAAAAAATGCTTGAATTAAGAACAAACCAAATTTTGAATGATATAAAATCCATCAGAGATAATACTGAACCCCTGATCAGTGAACTAATTTCAATTGGAAATACACTTGAAAAAGATAATCTCCAAGTTGATGATATAGATAAACATATTCGAATTATTGTAGTTAGAGGTAAGCAGCAAGTAATTGACATGATAAAAAAGGATGCTAACCATCTGCCAAAAATTACTTCATTTGATGATGTGGAAAACATGCATAATGTCTTGAATCAAATGCTAAAAAAAATCGGTGATGTTCTAGGAAGGCAAACCCGAGTAATTCATATCTTTGCAAAAAAATATGCCGAAAAATTAAAGGATATCTTGCAAAAAATGAACTCAAATAATATTGAAATTCAACAATTGCTAAAAAACTATACTCATACAAGAACAATTTCTGAAGAAATTACTAGTTCATTGCAAGAAATTGATAATTTGAAAGATACCATCGTCAAAAAAGAACACAGAATAACTGAAATTAAAAATCATATTAATTCACTACACACTAAAATAACCAACTATGAGGATTCAATCAAAAAAATACACTCCTCTGAAAAATACCTGAAATTTTTAGAGTTACAGAAAGTTTTAGATTCATTTTCCGGCGAAAAAAATCAATTAAAAAATGAAATTAATTCCCAATTCACAAAAATTTCTAGACCACTTAGTAGATATGAGCACGTGTCTTCAATGGAAAAAGAACAAAAAATTCTCTTGTCTAAATTAATCGAAGATCCTTTTGGTGTACTGACCCCAAAAAATAACGATTCTATAATACTTATTTTAGAAAATGTTCGAAAAGGAATTTCATCTGGATCAATATCTGTTAAGGATGTGGAAAAATCATTTTCATATTTGACTGAAATTGAAGAAGCGCTTGCTGGATACATTGCGCAAGTCTCAGATTTTACTGAAAAACGTCAAAAAATTGAAACCCAATTATCTGCACTTCGCTCTAACGAATTAGCAGAACTTACGCATAACTTGCAACATGCTACTTCTGATAAGGACGATTCTGAATCAAAAATCAATGTTATAGAATCGGAATTAAATGAGGAACGTTCCACCATTTCTAAACTGATATCTGAAATCGAAGTTAAACTAAGAGAATTTTCTAATACTGTTTATGTCATTGCTAGATGATTAATCACTCTGAAATGAATTTATCGCATCCTGATGTGCATGGTTTGTTCATGACTCCCTCGCATTTTTCTAATTCATTGTGTGCTATTCTTTGATGCCCACAGATACGACATTTCATTCTAAAATATTCGATAATCTTACTGTATGGAACATCTAACGAAGTAATTTTTGATGATATGCTGTCCTCCATAGTGTTTTACATTTTGGTTTGATTTAATTCCCCAAAAAAGAGTTTCTAATTATTAATCCTAAATTTAATTAGATCTAAACTACATATCCTACATGTTGTTTAAAAAGAAAAAAATCGAAAGACAGGTTTCTTTAGAAAAAAAAGTTTTAGATAGTATTCTGTCTTATTGCCAAATGAAACATCCAAATGAAGGAATTCTAATTTTAAAAGGCAAATCAAAACAAGGAAATATTATGATTGATGGTTTGGTGATTCCACCCTTTAACTATTCTGGACCCACATTTGCCGGTTTTCCTCATTCTTTTCTGCCCTTTGATCTAAGTTATGTGGGAATAGTTCATTCGCATCCTAGTGGTTCTGCAGAGCCATCTGTTACTGATCTCCATAATTTCTTTGGTTTAGTATCCATAATTGTTCAATCTCCGTATGGGGATGATGATGTTTTTGCTTGGGATAGTAGTGGTAATCCTGTCTCCCTTTCTATTGTGTGAATTAGATTACTCTGAACTTTCCTAAAAAAAATACAAAAAACACTGACAAAACTTTATAAGTATTTTGAATGTACTTTTGTTGAATTGTTTAATTATAAGACTTATTTGATCTTCTTGTTTGCCTCACTGGGTATTAGTATTGGGTTGCAAATGATTCTACCATTTCCTTATGGTCTAGGTGCAGCTTTGGCAATTTTCATAGCATTTCCAATGTTGCTACGAAGACGATACATGAGTCGTATGAAGGGATATGGTGATTCTGGAAGTGGTGGCGGTGGATTCTTTGGAATGAATTCTGGGGGTACAAGTGTACGATACGTGTGTTTAGTTTGCAATAACAAACACAAAGGTGGAACATGTCCTAGATGTGGTTCTAAAATGCAACGTGCTGATTTCTAAAATGTCCTTAAATGAACTTAGAAAAAAAGTCTTATATCAAAATTCTATTGAAGTCTGGATTGGATTAAGCAAAGAAAAAAACATAGATTGGGCTGATACTGAAAATTACAAAAAATTTATTGCTTTTCTTTTAAAAAATAATCTAAACATGAAACAAATGTCAATATGTTTTGATGAATCCGATAAAGCATCTGAAGGGGGTCATAGCAAAAAAGTATTTGCAAACAAATTAGCAGCAATAAATGATGAAAATTCTGCATGCTACTCCATAAAATTAAATGATAATGCTATCGAATTAATTCGAAAATTTAATCTCTAATACTATCGTTTTAACTTTGGATTAACAATAGAATCTAAAGCATTTCCTATAAAGACAAAAGCAAGTCCTGTTATTGCAATCATCACTCCTGGAGGTAATATCCACCACCACAATCCTCTGGATGCTGCACCATACACATTAGCATCATGCAAAATTTGACCCCAAGTTGGAAAAGATGGATCGCCTAGCCCTAGAAAACTTAATCCTGCCTCTGTAGTAATTGCAGCAGGCACCGATATAGCTATGCTGGCAAAAGCATATGGTAATAACTGTGGCAAAATATGTCTTAATACAATTTTTGAATCCTTCTGTCCCATCATGGTTGCAGCTTCAACATATCCTCTAGTTTTGATTTGCAAAGACATGCTTCTTGCAACTTTTGCTATTCCTACCCACCCAAATACCATCAAAAATCCTACCAACACGAAAATACTATTGCTAATAGTAACTGATAGGATAATCAGGAAAGGAAGTGCTGGCAGTGCATAGATTACATCGTTAAATCTCATCATTACTTCGTCTGTTTTTTTGCTTCTGTAACCTGCATAAACTCCATAAAGTAAACCCAATACAACTGATGCAATAGATACAACAAGTCCTATGAAAAGTGCCAAAGGAGTTCCCCACAGTAAACCTACTGCCAAATCTCTTCTCAGCTCATCTGTTCCCATTATTCCAAATGCCTTACCACCTATGATTAGTTTAGAATCTTGGATTTTATTTTCTGAATTATTACCATACATCTTTATCAAAAAAACATATTTTCCTTTTAGGGGCTCTTGTTTTTCTGTTTTAGAAAAAACAATATCTTCTGCAGATAAATTATCTAAAGAAAATGAAAACTTGCTTGATTGTAGAATAAGATTTTTTTTAATTGAATCATCTGTTGAAAATATCCTTTCACTATGGATAGAATTAGAATCTAAATTTGGCAAAGACGTTGATAATAATTTTAGATGAATTCCATCAGGTCGTATTATGTCCATCTGTAGTAATGTTGACCCTGAATATTTTGCAGAAAATTCGTAGATAAAATCATTTGGAAAATCATCGTAGTCAAAATTTATGCCAAATTGATGATACGTAACTGATATGTTTTCTGCATTATCATAGTTTATTTTTGGTGATTCTAAAATTTTATGTTCTGGAATCTTTTCACTCAAAAACAAGTTAATCCAAACTGGAATTGCAACTTTGGGATATGAAATCCAGCTTCCTGGATTATTCCATTCTTTAAAAGTCTCCACTGGAATTGTAATAACTGCTATGATTGAAGTTAAAATTAAAATTGACAGTATGACAATTCCTGCAATTCCTATTTTGTTTTTAAAAAATTCCTCTTTGATTTCTGTTGGGGTGACACTACTCATCCTACTCTCACTCTCGGATCAAAGTATCCATACAGTAAATCTGCAATGAAAATACTAATCAGGAAAAAAACTGTCAAGATGTAAGTGGCACCAATAATTATTGGCAAATCCATTACTGTAATTGCTTCAAAATATAACCTGCCCATGCCTGGCCAGTCAAAAACAGCCTCTGTGATTATCGCACCTCCAAGAGAACCTGATAGACTTAATGCAAGAATTGTGACTATTGGAGGGGCTGCATTTTTTAGAGCGTGCGAATAGATTATTTTTTTCTGATCAACTCCAATTGTCTTTTTTGCAATTATGAAATCTTCTTGCATAATTCCTACTATGAAATTTCTTACAAGATATGCCCAAGACCCAAATCCTATCATTACAATTGTGATTAATGGTAATGTCATGTGGTATAGTAATGAACCGATATAATTTGGATCTGATGATGGAATTAGTGGTGTTGCCCTTGCAGGGAAAATTTGATACACAAATGAAAATAAGAATATCATTAGCATTCCTATCCACCACACAGGAAAACTAGAGCTGATAACTGCAAAACTTGATGTTAGTCTATCTATTATTGAACCAACTCTGCTTCCTGAAAATGCTCCAAGGAATATGCCAATTACAGAAATAATAATTGTTGCAGTTGTAAACAATAAGATTGTTCGAGGAAGTTTTTCTAAAATTATTTCTTTGACATCAGATGATCCTGAATCGCTAGTTAGAAATGTTGCACGACCAAAGTCTAGAGTAAGTATTTTGTACATTGTCAATCCTATTCTCTGTGGAGAGTACCATGGTTCATCTAACCCTAGAGTTTTGATTCTCTGTTCAATTTGCATTTGAACAAACGATTCAAATTCATCTACTGATGAAAAACTTTCTGAGATTTTAGGATTTTCAGTTATCTCAGATCTTACTTGAAACACAACTCCTTGTTTTAAGATGCTATCCATGTTTGATCCTACTAGAAGAACTGTGATGAGTAGTGTAATCATTAACACTCCAAACATTGTAATTAATCGAGTACCGACATACCTCTTCAAAGTCAATAACCAGAAATGGTCAACTCAGTTTATAATAATTGCAGTATGGTGATTTGAAAAAAATTCTAATTTAGTACTGTCTTCTATCCCTTATATGGTAAAAAATGACTCATTTGACCCTGATAGGCTAGTATTGACTAAGGCTGAAATTCTTGCTTTCTGTGATAAAGTCATAGAAAAATGGAATAAAGAACCAAGTAAAAACGCCAATAATATTTTGGCAATGACTGCTGTTAAGGCAAGTATTGTTTGGACTGATGAAGATTCCCTCAAAGCAATATGGAGTGAAATAATTAGTTGGGTTTTTGAATTACTTTATGAAAATGCTCTATCTCAAGGTAAAATTGATGACGTTGACTGGTCTAGCGTTATGAAAAAATTAAAGAATAAAAAATAACTATATTCTAATTATGTTATGAGTGCAAGTACAATACGAAAAGCCAAAAAACTAGTTGAAAGTGGCGGTGTAGTTAAAGTCGATGATGATCTTTATCAAATAAAGTCCTCATCTAATCCCGAAAAATCTTACTTTGTGACATCTGATACTTGTGAATGTCCTGGATTCAAAAACTTCTACAAATTTCATCATGGTAAGGGTCTAAAGGCAAATTGCTCTCATTTAGAAGCGATACGAATTTTCAAAGAAAGATCTTAGAATTAAAAATAAAAGTTGTTATACGCAACAAATGGCTTTTTTGAAACTTTCTGAATCCCTTTCAAAATTACATTCTTTGCATACTTGCCAACTTCTTTTTTTCAGTATTGAAAAAGATGTATCATAGCTTACTGAATACATCTTTCCTCCACAAGAGGGGCATTGTAGTGGTATGTCTATCTTCATTGACGGTGTTATTGCTTTTTTAATTATAAGGCACGCGTAGAACTGATAAATCGTTCATAAAATTTAGTTTTTAGGATTTACTTGAATAATACGATTCCCATCTACTAAAAACTCAATGATCGTTCCATTGATGTTTACAAAAAATGATGCTCCACTATTTCCTACTTGTACATTCATTCCAGCGATATTTGTATTGATGGTATCGTTTTTCTCTTCTATTATTTCATCTGGTAATTGCTCAGTGCTGTTAGTTGGTGTGATTATATCTTCTGGCAATATCTCTTCTTCAGTATTGTAGCCAAATTCTTCTATGGTTTGTCTTGAAATGGTAATTTTTTCTAGATATGCTTTATTTGCCTCTTCTTTGGTTCCACCGTTTTCAAGAATGTTTTTTCTGATCTGTTGCGCTTCATCAAATATGTTTTTGGTGAAATTCATCTGGCTCACAATTGTATCTCTTACTGCAGGATTCAAATTTTTAACATAATCATCATACTTGTATCCTGAAAAAACTCCAGAACCCGGATCTAATTCTTCTATTTCCTTTAAGAGTAACTCCTCTGAAATTCTTGTTTGTTCTTCAATGAATTTTTGTTCTTCTAGTATCTTTTCGGCTATTTTCTTTTCTGAAATAAATTCTTGTAGTAGTTTCTGATAGTGTGAGTATAAAATAAAGCCTATAGGATCTTTTTCAAAATCAGATGATTTTGCATTAAGATATCTTATTGCTTCTTGCGTTGAAAGTTTTTCTTCAATTACTGACGTTGTAGTTAATCCCCCTCTTACCTGAAATTCTGTATTTGTAATGCCTATTTTTCCATCAAGCGAAGTTGCTTTAATGCTGACGATATATGTTCCTGGCATTCTATCATAGTGGCTAAGCTGAACTCTATACTCTCCTAGATTGTTTGTGGTTGTAAACAAAGAATCATACTTTGTACTGATATGGACCTGAACGTCTTTTACTGGATTTGATGCATGATCGGTAATTCTACCTGAAACTATTGGAGCATCTCCTGGCAGTACCTTTGGATTGTCAATACTTGATTGAATTATGAGACTCCACAATACTGCATCTGAGGCTGGGATTAGCATACTTAATGCAAATATTGAGAATAACCCGGCGATGATAGTCTTGTTTTTGAGCACAATAGCGATTCAAAATTCTATTGATAAGATAAAGAATAAAGAAAATCTTGCCGGCATGTAATTTTATTTGAGCCAATCTGTTCTATTTTTAAAAAATATGCCGTTTTAACAATAACTTTTGGAATCCGCTTGGCAAATGATTCTCTATTCGTTCATTTTTTAGTAGAATTTGTACGAATTGTTTATGTATAATCAATTTTTGATTCAGACATTGGTGCCTAGATTTACTTTGTCAGTATTATTTGTGCTTGGCGTATTGCTAGTCATTCAAACAGCTCATGCACAATTAAACAATGATGTCACAACAACTGAACAAACTACACTGTCAAAAGACTTGGCAAATAATCCTGTTGCACAAGACATACTTAAGAAAATAGAACAGACTAAAAAATGGATAAAAGAACTTGAAGACAGAAAGTATGAAGAGCTAAAAGCAAAAGCAGAACTTGAAGCAAAAAGAGCACAAGCACTTGAAAAATTAAATCAGGATCTTAAAGAATGGGAGTCCTTATGGGAATACTATTCTCCAAGAAACTCATTTTCAAGATTTGTAGATACAGTACAAGATGCCCCTGTTAAAGAAGTCTTTTGGGATCAATTTGAATTTCATCAAATGAAAGTAGATGCAGGTAGAGAGGCACTCAAAATAGTTATTGCAAATGGAGGATCTTTAAGTGAAGCACGTCAAGCTTATCATCTTGCAGCTGAGACAAAACGAATTGAGTTAATTGAAGCAAATAGTATTTTTAATGTAAATCATAACTTGGCATATTATAATCAACAAATTTTATTTAACAAAAATGGACAGTTCATAGACACTCCGATTACTGGAGAGCAATTGAGAAAATATTATGAAGATTACAGAACAAATCCTGCATATTTGAAAGCAAATCCTAACGATGTTGTATCATGGGAAGATTTAGGAAAGACCACCCCTGAAACTGAATGTCGAAAAGGATCTGTTGTTGTGTATAGATATCACGCAAATGACTATGTTTGTGTTTCAATGAATACTGCAGAGATGTGGATTCGTCATGGAATGGGGGAAATTTCTGGTCAATCTTTATCTAAATCATCAGAAAAATCAGTGACGCCATTAACAAAATGTGATGGAGGATTTACTGTAGTATATGCTTTGGAATCTGGCAAGTATTCATGTGTTTTACAAGAAACCGCAGATTTATGGATGACAAAGGGAATTGCAGAAAAACATACTCCTGAATCGTATATCCTAGACCAAATTAAAGACAAAGATGTATCCCTTACAATAATTGAAGTCAATCAAAAGATACAAGGATTCTATGATGACCTTGCATTAAAACAAGCAGAACTCAAAACACAATTTGATAAAAAATACGATGATGCATTGTTACAATCAAAACTAGACGAAAAAATGGCAATAAAGGAACATAGTGAACGACCAAACATGTCAAAAGAAGAACTTAGCAACAAAATTATTCAAATAAGAAAACAATATGATTCAACTAAGGATAATATCATGCAAGAAAAGCTAGATGCGCTAAAGGAACTAGACAAAATAACTGACAAAAATCTAAAAGAGTTTGCTCAAACATACGAACTCGATCCATATGTCAAAGTAATCTGGAATTCTCAATTTTCAAAATATGAAGCAGTAAAGAAAAACTAGATTCTAAATATTCTTCTAGGTAATATTCAATGAAAAATTAGAATATGTTTAAAATTCCATAATGCAAAATAGATTTGTGAATATTTCAATAGTAAAAGCCACTGAAAAAGATATTCCAGTTATTCTTGAATTGCTCTATGAGTTAGAGAGACCAACTCCAATTGATGATAAAGAAATTAAAATATTCAGAAATAAAATTAAAGATTATTTTTCAGATTCACAAAAGATAATCTTGCTGGCAAAACAAGGTTACAAACCAGTAGGTCTTGTTAGTATAATTTTTCTAAGACGTTTAAACAGGATAAAACTAGAAATGTATATTCCAGAATTAATAGTCACAAGAGTTCATAGGAACTCTGGTATTGGCAAAAAACTAATTGAGCATTGTGTTATTCTTGCTAAAAAGAAAAACTGCTATAGAATAAGGTTGGAATCTGGAAATCAAAGAAAAGACTCTCATTTATTTTACAAAAATCTTGGATTTGAGCAATCTTCGTTGTCTTTTTCTATGAATATTCTTTGATAAGTATGTGTTTTAGCTTGCCACCAATTTTTTTTGACTAGCCCTCTAAAACATATTTTTTGGAATTTTATTTGATGCTCATTAAGATAATTGTAATAGCCTCGATTCTTGCTTTGGGCATATTTTTAATCGCTGAAAATAATGGTGTGTATTCCAGCTCTGAAGTCATCGATTCTGTCAAAGAACATACAAATACGTTAGAAGAAAAAACTAGCAAATCCGTTGAGACAGGTATTGGATTTATGAAGACAGTTGACGAAACTGGAGGTAAAATCAACACTCAGATAAATAATGCTAAAGAATCTACAATAGGTTCTACACAAGAAATCACTAAAAAAATCTCTGACCTTAACCCTCTAAACAAAGATGATTCTTCTAAGAATATTCCTCAAGAGAAATCTTCTGATCAACCTCCTATCGAGAATGGTGGTTCAAATAATGGAGAAATTCAATTCAATTATGATGGTTCACCAATTTATGAAAATCTTTCATTATCTATGATTCAACAATCAAACGGTGATGTTTTATTGGAATATGTGGACGCTACTGGAAATACAAAAAGCGCTAATGTGATCATTAGAACTAATGACATAACAATTTTCTCTGGGACTTTTTTTACTTCAAATTTTAAGACTATAATTAATGATATTTCTAAAACAACATACCATGTAGATATCACCGTTGACCATGTGGACTATGGACTTGTAAGTTCTACATTTAATTCTAGTAGTATAGATTCTAAAGTTGACGGTGTATTCCAGTCATGATTTGTATATATTTATACACAATCTTATGCTGACTAATATGGACAAAACTTTAGAGTCAAAAACATTTGCAGATATTTTTGAAAAAAGCATTAAACAGTTTATTAATAATCGTGAATCTTTTTTGCCACTTGTAATCAAAAATTTTTCTGATGGGAATAGAGAGTATAATAATTACATTGAACAATTATTTCATGTGATGCGAAAATTTGAAGGAAATTTCTTTGAAAATACCGATAAATCCCTACTAAAAATATTTGAAGATTATACAAACGAATTCTCAAAGTTGTATCTGATGCATGTTGATGCTTCAAGAAAAAATTTCGAGAATTATCTTGAAACACGTCTTTCAATAATGTCATCTTGGAATGAACATATGAAGAAATTTGCTGATAATTCCCAAAACAACCTGTAGTTTTTTTATGCCTATTTTCTGTTATAACCCACTAGTTGGTAGTTTTTACAATAACTCCAATCCTTTGTCTGAAAAATGAACATATTATTAAAAATCTATAAATATTATGATCTTAGCCGTTATGACGTGAACATTACTGTTTTAGCTGTTTTGATACTATCCCTAACCATAACTTTGTCATTTGCTGGTACTTCTTTTGGAGAAAAAGAAATCAAATGTATTAACTGTGTGCAAATCCCTTCTTACGAAATTGATCTATACAAAGAGATTTTTCCATTGACTGTTTGGACTGATTCACACACTTATGATCATTTTTCAACTATCACTGCTACTGGATACTTGAAACCACAAAACACAGTTGCACCAATCTTAGTTGTTGTAACTAACCCTATAGGAAATATCGTAACCATACAGCAAATTACTCCCGATGCTGATGGTAATTTCTCATTCAAACTAAACACTGAAAGTCCTCTCTGGTCTAAAGACGGAGAATATATCTTAAAAGTTCAAAGCGGTGCTGAAACTAGACAATTCAAAACTAATTTTACTCTAGTTCCATCTTTAACTGGAAGCGTTAACAAATGTACTATCGATAGTATTTCAGTTATTGCAAATAATGGACGAATTTACTGTATTCCGTATAAGATATCTGATGGTCTTGTAAGTACAACCAAAGGAAAATTAAATTCTGACACTAAAACAATGACTCTTGATATCAAAGGACAAAACATTGGTACTATTACACTTGATATTCCAAGATATATCTTAGATTCAAAATCTCCTGCTGGTAGTGATTCTTCTTTTGTTGTAATGGCTAATGGTAAAATGATAGAATATGAAGAATTAGACAGTGATTCTGATTCAAGACAAATAAAATTAGATTATTCAATAGGTAACAAAGTTTCATTTGAGATTATAGGAACTCATATCATTCCTGAATTTGGTTCCATTGCTCTTTTGATTCTTGTTGCTTCGATAATGTCTATTTTGATTGTAAGCAAGTCTTTTTCAAATAGATTAGTCAAGTTCTAAAACACTGTCAAGTTCTTAAACAACGACATTAAATCTACTATATATCCATGGATTTAGAAAAATTTCGTAACGATGTTTATGAAGTTACTGAAAAACTATCAAAAAATTTGAAAGAATCAGATCTGCCAAAACTCAACTATGTTCGTCAACAATTAATTGAAATGTATCAAAAAAATCTTGTAAAAATTAATCATTCTGTTTTGGAACTCATATGTGCATCTACGCTGATTGCACGTGGACATTCAGTAGAAGTAGAAAAACAAATCTCTGATATTTTAGTATGCGACCTTTTTGGTAAAAAAGGAGATGGTAATACCATTATTGAAATCGAAACAGGATTCACACCTCCTGATCATGCTCTGGATACAATTGATTACTTTACCGCAAGGATAATGAGTAAAATTGCTAGATACAGTAAACACTGTACTAAATTTTCTCTGGCAACTCCTGTGATTGGCCTAGTTCCAATACCTAAAATTTTCCTTATGCCTCCAAATGCAAGAAGTGAATCTGATGTGAAAAAAGTTAAAGATCTATGTGATCGATATTACAAAAATCCTCCAATTCAATATTCTGATATTCTAAATGCTCATTTACATTCAATTTATTTAATAAACATTGACAAAGGATTTGCAAAGGAACTTGATCCTCAAGGATATGTGGATTTAACTCACAACCTACTTCGACGAAGTGAAATCGAGTACTAGTTTACCCAAAATAGAAAAAATACAAATTCATCTTCATTTTAGTTATAGTATGATTTGTGCTGCGTGTGAAGTAAGAAAGCATTATGAATGCATTGACTGTATAAATAATCACAAAACTCATCTTTGTCACTGTGACTGCCACGATGAAAATACAAAACCTCATCCTGTAGACAAGCCACATTGATCTGGCATCATTAAAGACACAGCTCAATTTTTTGAGCCTTATTATTAAAATTTCATCTTATTTTAACCATTGTGGATTTTTGAGGATCTGAAGTCTGATCGTAAAAAACATCAAGATTCATAAGGCAATAAAACATTCTATCGACAAATTATGGCGACATCCATGGAAAATTTTGGAACATTAGAGTATGTTTTAGACAAATATTCAAAAATTTGGAGTTGGAAGATTACCGGTCAACGAGCCGTGAGTATGATATCTAGACTCGTGCCTGAAGCATGGTATGGTGAAAATACAGATGAAGTGATAATCCCAGATAGTGTTGAAAGTGTAAAGCAGATAAAATTAATCATGGATCGTTATCCTCTTGAAATTTTGTCTAAATCTGCATGGCAACGAAAAATTGTAAAAACATATACTCCAAAACCCATTAATCCGCCTGTAAAATATAATCTCAATCGTGCAAAAACAGGCGAACAATTCCGTGGAAAACTGTTGAATTTTCAAAGAGAGGGATTAGATTTCTTGTTAAAATCATCAGGCAATGCATTACTTGCTGATGAAATGGGCTTGGGAAAAACTGTACAAACATTATCTTATGTTGCAACTGAAAAACAAACCTTCCCAGTACTTGTTGTTGCCCCATTAGTTACTTTGAATAATTGGGAAAGAGAAATTTCCAAATTTTTAAAGAAAAAAAGTAGAAATGGAAGAATTATCGAATCCGACTCTCCAACATCTACTATAATTAGAACTGGAAAATCTAAAGAGCTTCCTGTAACTGATTTTTACATAATAAACTATGAATTACTTTACAAACGTCTTTCTGATTTATCAAAATTAAATATTCGAACAATCGTTTGTGATGAGGTTCATAATCTAAGATCAAAGACTACTCAAAAATACAAGGCTGTTAAAAAACTAGCAGCACTACCCTCCATTTCGTATAGAATTGGTTTGTCAGGCACTCCGATTTACAACAGAGGCTCTGAAATATGGCCAATTGTTGATATTTTGAGACCTGGGCTACTTGGAAGTTTCAAAGAATTTTGTGAGTACTTTTGTTATGTTAATGAAAAAGGTAAAGCAATTGTACTTGAAAACAAACGAGCCTCACTTCGAAATGAATTACAGAAACACGTCATGCTTAGACGAAAAAAGTCTGATGTTCTAAAGGAATTAAAAGATAAAGTTAGATACAAAGAAGTCATTGATGCTGACACTGATTATTATCTTGATGAATTAGGAAAAATCTGGAATAAACTTGAAGAAGAACAAAAAGATGCTGAAACAGCATTTGACAAATCAGCATCGTATCAAAGAGCAATTCAAAGTGAACGACAGATTGCTGGTATTGCCAAAGTTCCACATGTGATTAATTTTGTTAAAAACATTATGGAGATTGAGGAAAGCGTTGTAGTATTTTGTCATCACAAAGTAATCCATAAATTATTACATACAAGTCTTGAAGAATTTTCTCCAGTTACAATTATCGGTGGACAATCCGATAAGACTCGTCAAGAACAAATCGACAAATTCCAAAAAGGAGAATCGAAACTAATGATAGCTGGTATACGAGCTGGAAACGTGGGAATTAATTTGACTAGAGCTAAATATGTCATTTTTGCAGAACTGGACTGGAGTCCTGCTATTCACCGACAAGCTGAAGATAGGTTGCATAGAATCGGCCAAAAAAATACTGTCTTTGCATATTATCTAATTGGAAAAGGAACACTTGATGATCACGTTGCAAATATTTTGGTTGATAAAAGTTATGAAATTGATTCCATTATGGATGAGACAGCTGACACATATGAAAATAGAGATAAAGCTGAATTAATTCTAGCACAAATTCATGATAAAATAAAATCAAACTAGACTTAATTTCTCTTTAATCTTTTCTAGTTTTAAAATAATGCCCTTTTTGTTATCTTGTTCAGATTCATTATTGATTTCTTCAATTAATTCATTAATTAATTCAAAAATTTCCTTTTTTGAATTATTCTCTTCTAAGTTATTCTGAAATCCAAACTCTATCTTCTTAATTTCTTCTATTCCTTCTGGAAGAATCTCATACATTTTGACTAGTCTCGATTCTTGTCTTAAAGGTGACATTAGGACTAGTTGTTTTTTTCTCAACTTTTCAATTTCTTCAATTAATTCGTCTTCTGATTTTCTTAAGAAATTTGAAATGGCTTCTATGTCCAATGACTTGATTTCTAATAATCGTAAAATTTTAACGCTTAATGGGATTTGTTCACTCCATAGAGTATATTTTGCTAAATCCGTTATAGAAAATGTTCCATCATTATTTAATGATAATAGTTTTCTATCTTTTAGAGATGCCAGTGAATCTAGTATTCTTCCAACCCCTAATCTCTTTAATTCTGAATTTTCAATGTCTTTTTCATTAAATGATCCATTATTTTTAATCCCCAAAAATAGTATCTCTAAATCGATCAGGCCTAATTTTGTCATTATAGTTAATTTCTACTAGTGGTTATCACTTTTTCCTCTTAACCCTCATAAAATTGAATTTTCATACCCGAAAATCTTTACAATTCCTTGTTTGTCTCATTAATTTATCTAAAAATGAGCTTTTAGTACTGATCCAGAATATATAAAGCCGTTTATCTAAAATCTGTATGCCTCAATCAAAACCAATCATTAGTGTCGTAAACGTAGTTGCATCTGCTTCCGTGGATCAAAAAATCGATCTAAATGATATCACTAAAAAATTTCCAGATACTGAATATAATCCGGACCAATTTCCAGGACTGGTCTTTAGACTTCAAAATCCAAAAACAGCGACCCTTATCTTTAGAACTGGAAAAATGGTGTGTACTGGCGGAAAATCTGAAGAAATGGCAATTAAGGCAGTAAATACCGTTGTCCAAAAACTTCGAAAAGGCGGAATTAAAGTAAAAAAGGATGCAGAAATCACGGTTCAAAATATTGTAGCTTCGATTAATCTTGGTGGCAAAGTACATCTTGAAAAAGCAGCTAGAACCTTGCCTAGAAGTATGTATGAGCCTGAACAATTTCCAGGATTAATTCACAGAATGCTAGATCCAAAAACTGTCATATTGATATTTTCATCTGGAAAACTTGTTTGTACTGGAGCAAAAAATGAATCTGACGTATTTCGTTCTGTTCATAACTTGCATGCTTTACTAGAAGAAAAAAATCTAATGATATATGATCAATAGCTTTTGAAAAATAAATCTCTATTTTTAATTATTCTTATTTTTTATAATATTCTGGACATAAATCAATCAACAAATTAAAATTATTTACCTTCACTTGAAAAATATATGTGGACATTATTTCATTAGAATATGGTCAAATATGAATTGCCTAGACTACCTTATGGATATGATGATCTTGAACCATTCATTGATACTCAAACCATGGAAATACATCATCAAAAACACCATCAGGCATATGTTGATGGATTAAATAAAACGCTGGCAAAAATTTCAGGAGAATTTCATCCTCAATACATAGCATCTATTCTGTCTGATCTAAATACACTTCCTGAATCTATACAAAATGACGTGTCTTTTTTTGGTGGTGGTTTTGAAAATCATAAATTATTTTGGGAAACAATGACTCCAAAAAACGATGGTGATCCTGGCGGTAAGTTGGGTGATTCTATTGATGTGTATTTTGATAACTTTGAAAATTTTAAAAAAATATTTTCAAGCAAGGCACTATCTATTGAAGGCAGCGGATGGTGTTGGCTTGTATTTAATCAAACTTTTAATAAAATAGAGATGATTACTACTGCAAATCAAGACAGTCCTTGGTCGATAAGGAAAATTCCTCTTTTGGGTCTTGATATGTGGGAGCATTCTTACTATCTAAAATACAATAATAGAAAACCTGATTATGTTTCAAATTGGTGGAATGTTGTAAATTGGGATTATGTTGAAAATCGATTTGCTGAAATATCTGATTGAGTAGTAATCTTGAAATTTCTTAACGTTTGTTTATTATATTTTCAAAAATTTTATAAATTTTTAGTGATCCTGTAGAATTACTTATCTCTCTTAATCCGTATAATTTGGTATGAGTACATATCTTGTAAAAAAATCTGGCTTGGATGAATCTAAAATAAAGCAAGCGTTGGATATGTTGTTAATTGATAGAAGAAATGAATTTCGTGAGCTATCTGGTGTTCTATTAAAGACCGCTAAATCTTCTGAGCATATGCCTTATTCTGAACAATTCGTCTTGAATTTCTGTTTGGATGTAAATGAAGCGTTTAAGACTTGGTCTGGACAACTACCACTTTCAGTAAGTTCCCCTCAAAAAGCATTGACCATTCTAAGACAGCTATCGCGAGATAAAACAACGATGAATCAATTGGCACATCTCTTGAACATATCTTATACACTAGCTGACGAATTTCTGGAGATTTATAGGCGCCTAAAGTAATTTTTTACTTCTCTTACTTTCATTTTTATTCTATCGTTATATAGTAGGATTTGATTTCCGAAATTTGTTTAACTACCGATAATTTTAAGTTTGGATTCTGTAAATTTTATGTGATGAAAGACGACTTGGCAACTTGTGAGAAACTCTATGAGCAAGTTTATGCTGTCTTTCATTTTTAATTTATTCATGATAATGATAAATTCAATATTGTGAATGAAAAAATCCTTTTTAATGTAGGTCATGTTATTCTATTTCTTAAACGAAAAATAATATCATAAAAATTATTATTATAATTATTGGCATCATTTTTCTCATTTTTGAATTTATCTTTTCAGCTTCAATCTCTTTTTTATGATCAATTAATCTCATTTGAATTACCATTGATAGTAAGTTATTTAGAAATAATGAATAAGCAATTATCATTATTTTATCCATTAAAGTAAGATATCCTATTGGTGGTAGCTGTCCAGCTGCATTAAGATGAGCTGCAACTGCTGCTAGTAATGTCGATGCCCCTAATCCTATTCTCACTGTAAAATTGCTTGGACTCATCCAAAATGCAAGCATTGCTATGGTGGTGATTATGAGTATTGGAAAAATTGTTTTTAAAAATGAGGAGAGTGGGAATCTTTCAATATCTATTGAAAAAACCAATCTTGAAAACGTTGTATTGTCAGAATATTCATGTTCAGTAACAAATATTCTACTTTCAATTAAATTCCAACCTGGAATGTTTACTAATTTATCAATTCCTGACTCCTTTTCATCGGCAACCAGCTCAAGTATGCTACTGTCGTTTATTCCTTCAACTTCTACTGTTAACTGAATCATTTCAAATGGATAATTTTTAAAATTCATATTTTTTTGAAAAACACCTTTTACTCTAGATTCATAATAATTTGGCTCAATCTTAATTGGCTCCATGGATGCCTTACCATTCATAAACTCAATTCTCGGTGGAGATTTGTCAAAGTTACCCTCTTCAGATTTAACCCAAAGATAAAAATCTAAATCATATGTGCCAGTTTGAAGATCTATTTTTCCAACATTGATGACATGTACTCCTATTTCATACTTTTTTTCTTGATTTGAAACTAACTGATTGTTCTCACTAGTTTGAGAATATGCATAATTGGTAAATGAAAACGACACTCCCAATATTATTAGGATCGTAACTCCTACCAGATACTTCCATCTTCTCATAACTTAACTAGAATTTTTCAAGCAATATAAAAAGTAAATTTGCCATGTTTGTTCTTTGTATGTGCTTAAATGATGTTTTGTTATAATTGATAAGTTTCATTATTGTTTTAACATCCTCAAAATTTTTAAATAATTTTTCAAAAATGAATTAAAATTATGATCATTTTAGGTATATTTTATGGGCTTACACCCTCGATAAATTCTTAATTATTGTACTTTTATGAGAAATAACTTTTCCTGGATTTAGAATGTTTGAAGGATCAAACATCTTTTTCAACTCTTTAAAAATTTTATAGTTTGCTGACCCGTATTGCTTTCTGACATATTCTGACCTTGCTAATCCGTCTCCATGTTCTCCTGTTATGGTTCCACCCATTTTGATTATCCTGTCAAAATATTCATCTGCAATTAATTTAATGTTCTTAGTTTTTTTCTCATCTAAAATTAACCGAATATGGATATTTCCATTACCTGCATGTCCATATGCAATTGATTTGGCATGAAATTTCTTATTGATTTTCTTTATTGCTAAGAACAATTTTGGAAGATTCTCTACTGGTACAGTGGCATCTTCAATAACATGTAGAGTTTTGCTTTTGATTGATTTTGAGCTATAATATAGCGCAGAATCTCTGAATTTCCACCATTTTTGTATCTCAGAATTATTTTTGATGGTCTTTATAATGACTCCTGCTATTATTTGTTTTAATCTTTTTTGCATATTTGTTATTTTGAAATCATACTCTACAAAAAGTAGGCAATTAATTTTTTTATTAAAATTATGGCTGATATTTTTCATTATCGTTTTATCTACAAATTCTAGTGCCGATGGTGATGTCGTTACAATTTGATTACACTCCTTTGCAGCTTCAATTTCTGATTTATATCCAATAACAAAAAGAATTCTTTTTTTTGGAATTGGGATAATTTTAAGTTCGGCTGACAAAATGATCCCAAGTGAGCCTTCTGAGCCTGCAAGAACTTTTTGTGTGTTACTAATTGATTTAACTACATCCAGTCTATATCCTGAAGAATTTTTTGTAACATTTGGAAATTTACTGTGGTTAATTTTCTTTGCAATTTTTAAAATTCTCTCTCCTGATTTTTTATCATGAGGTAATGATACTTTTTTACCATTACCATTAACAAATGTGATTTTTTTAATATTGTCTATGACACTGCCGTATTTCAAACTTCTACTTCCAGATGAATTATTGCCCATCATTCCTCCAATTGAGCAATACGGCCCTATAGACGGACTTGGTGGAAAGAATTTTTGGTTTTCTTTTAATATGTTATCTAGATGGCCTTTGTTTACTCCAGAACCTACTCTAACGTAATTTTTTCTAATTTTGATTTTATCTAATTTTTTTAAATCTACAATAATTCCTTTGTTGAGTGAATTTCCTACTAATCCTGTTCCAGATCCCCTTGGTGTAACTGAAGTTTTGTATTTTTTTGCAATTTTCACTGTGTTAATCACATCTTGCTCGTTTTTTGGGATGATGACAATTTTTGGAATGATTTGATAAGCACTCGCATCTACTGAATAATAATTCAAAACCTCTTTATCCCAAAAAATATCTCCTGAAATGACATTTTTTAATGATTTTTGCAGTTCTGAACTTTTCATGAAGTAAATCTATCTATTTTTCTATTAAGTATTAATGCTCTAGAACCTTCTAGTAGATTCTTACTAATGCTTGTAGATCCAATAATGATATTGCAGTATATCTCATATCTATGATTGGTTGCATCAAATCATTTTTTTCATTAGTGTGACCTAAACCTAGTGCATGACCCAACTCATGTCTAACGATGGTTTTTAATTGATTCTCGTTTAATTCATTCACGTTGAATATTTTTACAAATGCTTTCTTGATATTGCCGTTTTTATCATAATGCAAATTCGTATATCCGTCATAACCCTCATTGTCAATTTTATCCATTAAGTAGATGATGATTGAATCTTGTGTGTCTAGTTTTGATTGTACGTGTAATGTCGGAATTGTAACGCTATATGATTTTGATATTTGTCTGATTCCTTCATTCCATCCTTGAAATAATTTTTTTCCAGAATTAATGACATCTTTTGAATTTATTGTATCTTCAACAATATCTGTATATTTTTGACTAACCCCTGCATCTCGAATTATTAGTACTTGTATTTCATTATTTTTGACTTCTTTCCATGCTGCTAACTCATCCCATTTGTGATTATATTCCGCCCATGATTCTATTGGAATTGTGATTGCTGCTATTATTATTGCACTTGATAATAATAGATATTTCACAAAGTATGAATATCCTATAGTATAATATTGATCCGTTAGTATTTTTAATAACATACACCAATCAAGATTCATGCCTGTGATTTTGATAAAATATAACATTGGAGTAAAATATCTACGATTATCGTTTTATTGTTGTAATTCTTTTAATGTAGATTGTAAAATTTTCAAGTGTCATTGATTTGATATTCATTATTTTACGTTATCTCTGTTTTTCTTTTGTTTAAAAATATTGGAATTTTTTAATAAATTTTAAGGAATTATCTGAATAAGATTATTTTGTAATATTCTATATGAAAATCATTGAGAAGTGTTCACGAAGACATAATGAATTTAGAAAAACAAATTCTTCAAACTGAGGACAAACTCTTAGATTATATCCGATCAGGATATGTTGGTGGAATTAAAAAGTCGATACATAGTTTAGATTCTGATCTAAAATATCTCAGCATACTTGCAAACGGAGCTCCTATTGACAAAAATGAAGATCGTAAAATCATGGATTTTTTGAGAACTCACTATGAATATTTACAAAAGTTATCCATTCCACATAAATTAATACATGGAGGATAAAATGGACGCTGCAAAACTTTTACAAATAATTATGGATTCTGATGTTAATATTCGGCATAGTGTAATTACTGATATTGAAGGAAACATAATTTCAGTAAATCATCGTCCAGGTGTAGTGAATTATTTATCTGAAGATGAGACAGCTGCATCTTTGAAAAGAGCGGCAAGTGCATGGAAAGCAAGAAAACAACTTAGTCCAAAAATTGGAAGAGGACTTTATGCAGTTGCAGCATTTGAGAAAATTACTAGGATTACATTCCCATTGGGAAATGACAATCTTATCTTTGTAAGTATGGGTTCGGATACTACAAGAATGGATCTTCATGAAGGAGGGCAAAAACAAATCATTGAACATGTTTTGAATATCCTAAGTAGAGATCCTACCAAAGCCTAAAAATTTACACTTAGTATGTTGCTGTTTATGATCTTTAGCAAAGCTTTTTGTTATCTTCAAACGAAATCATAATGTTGGACTTCATGCTTAAACTTGACATGATTTTATGGACTTCACACGCATCATCTTACTGTTTGTATGATGTTTGAATATGGCCTGAGATGAACAAAACTACCGGATGATTTGTCGTAAAGGCTTCTATGTAACCGTTGTTTACTCTATTTTTTTATACTTGTATAGGTAATTGTGTAAGAAAATGTATGTTTTTCCTAATATCGGAATCTCTATTTTGTTTCCTGTAAATGATTCAAACCCTTTAAGAATTGAATCTAAATTAAGAAATAACACAAAATACTGTCAAATGATTATTAAAAAATACCGTCGTAACAAATTAGTATCTAAAATTAAGGGAAAATATAAAAGATCATGAATTTGTGATATAGCGTGAATAAACATTTTATCATTTTTATGATTGCTGGATTAATTGCCTTCTCAACATCGAGTATTTTTGCTCAAGAAGATGATTCTTGGATAAACATCCCTATAGGAAAAACAGCATTATGGGTTGAAATTGATGGTGACAAGGCATATGTTACAAATCCAGAAGATGGAAAAATTTCTGTGATTGATATTAATTCTAAAAAAGTTGTTGACTCTATTGATACTCCAAAAGGAGTATTGATAGTTGAGGCAGTTCCAGAAAAAAACAAACTATACGCTACAGTTGAAGACCAAAATAAAGTGTATGTTTATGATTTAACAACTCATGAAAAACTTAAAGAAATAGATATTGGAGAATCTGAAATTACATTATTCTCAAAATCTGACAAACCTTATGGACAACGAGAATATGTAACATTTGCAACAAGCGGAATAGGATTGGCATATAATCCAAATAATGAAATGCTTTACGTTGTTCATTCAGAAGTCAGTCACATTAATGTGATTGATACAAATAAAGATGAAGTTGTTGGTACTATACCAGTTGGAAAAACACCATTACTCATAAAAATTGATGTTGAGGCAAATGTTGGATATATTACAAATTGGGAATCAAACGATATTTCTGTTATTGACTTAGCTACTAACACAGTAACAAAAAATTTGCAGACAGGATTTGTTCCAGATCAAATGTCAATAGATCATGATAATATGAAATTGTATGTTACACATCATGCATCACCTCACGTATCAGTTATCAATTTACAAGATAGTACTATAGAAGATAAAATTCAACTAAAGGGACCAACACATGCAATCGCATTGGATAAAACTGCTAGAGTACTACATGTTACATACACTCCAACTAGTGGAGTTACTGGCCAATCGTATCTTGATCGTGTAGAGTTTATTGACACAAAAACTAACAGGTTAATCGGAGGAATTGATATTCCTTCAAATCCTTTTGTAATGAGAATCACGGACAATCAACAATTATTCGGTTCTGTTATCAGCACTGGTACCGTGTATGCAATTGATTTGACACAAAGACCCGCATATCAACAAAATGCAGAGCAAGCAGGTACACTGGAGCCAAAAGATCCCAATGGTGGCGGATGTTTGATTGCTACTGCAGCATATGGAACTGAATTAGCTCCACAAGTACAATTTCTCAGAGAAGTTAGAGATAATACTGTGATGAGTACTTCATCTGGAATGGCATTTATGAGTGGTTTTAACCAAATCTATTATTCATTCTCTCCAACAATTGCAGATTGGGAAAGAGAAAATCCAATGTTCCAAGAAGCAGTAAGAGCATTTATCACTCCAATGATATCTACTCTCTCAATTATGACACTAGCTGAAGACGGTTCTGATGCGCAAGTGTTAGGATTAGGAATCTCTGTCATTGCATTGAATTTGGGAATGTACATTGTGACACCCGCTGTAACTGTTTGGCAGATTAAAAAACGAATCTGACTTGAATATATTTTATACAAATTTTCATTTTAACTACCTGTAATTTGAAAAATTCCATCAATATGAAAAATTCATGTTCTGTTATTGATTATTTGAATAAATTAATTGTTAAATATCAATATTGTTACTGTAACAGTTTATGTGTTGATGATATGAATAACTGGGGTCATCTATCTTGATAAATAAAAATAACATCCCAAATAAAACATTTTGACAGATGCTAAAGTAGTCCAAATACCCAATCTCTCATAGGTCGTATGTCTCAATGAATTTAGGGATTGAACTACTTGGGGATTTGGCATTTTTGCTAATAGCTTGTGCAGGAGTAGGCGCTTTGGCATATGTCCTACGACAGCCACTGATTCTTGGTTTTCTTGCCGCAGGCATATTGATTGGTCCGTTTGGACCGTTCAGTCTTATCAAAAATATTGACATGCTAAATAATTTTTCAGACATTGCAATTGTCTTACTGCTCTTTGGTGTCGGGTTGACATTCCCATTATCCAAATTACGCAGTGTCGGAAAAGTAGGAGTCACAATTGCAGTAATAGAGGTAGTAGTAATGCTTGGAATCGGATTTGCAATAGGGCAGCTGTTTGAATGGACATTTTATGATTCAATGTTCTTAGCTGCTGCCCTGTCAATCAGCTCTACTGCTGTGATAATCAAAGTACTGGAAGACAGAGGAAGCATTGAAACCACTTCTGGAATGCTGTTGACAGGGGTATTGGTAATTGAAGACATTATCGCAATAATTTTGATAAGTACATTGCATTCAGGAGTAGTTACTGGCTCTTTTGAATATTCAGTGGTAATGTGGACAATTGCAAAGATTGGCATATTTTTTGCAGTTACACTGGGTCTTGGAATTTTGTTAGTTCCAAAACTGTTTGATCTTATTGCAAAACTGGAAAGATTTGAGATAACTATGACATTTGCGTTAGGACTGGCTTTTGGTCTGTCGTTTTTGACGCACGAACTTGGTTTTTCAGCTGCTACTGGGGCATTTTTGGCAGGTGTCATAATTGCAGGTTCCAAATTTTCTGATGACGTGTCTACCCTGATTACTCCGATTAGGGAAGTTTTTGTCGCAATATTCTTTGTAACGATTGGTGCCCTGATGAATTTGTCTGCAATAGGGACATTTTGGATTCCAATTGTTGTAATTACTGTATTGACAATATTTGGAAAAATTTTTGGTGTGTATGTTGGAGTAAAACTGTTTGGCAGCGGCAAGCAGTATGCACTTGCCATAGGTCTAAGCATGGCATCACTGGGAGAGTTTTCATTTATTGTGTTAAAAACAGGAATGGATCTTGGCGTTGTAAGTGACAATCTATTTCCAATAGTTGGCATGGTAGTTGTGCTGACAACTTTTCTTGGTGTATTGATGGCAAAAAAAGGGATAAAGACAGTCGAAGCATACGAATAATAAAAAATTTTCTAATGTTATTTCCTAAATTGTATGGGATTATTCTTTGTCTGAAGACATCCAACTGTCAAACAAATGAGTCTGTGTGAGTTTTCGTATTGAAAATATAGTGCTTAGAATCAGAGGTATCATTACTACAAAACCTACAGTTGAAATGATCACCTTTGCATTTTCCATCTCCCAATCCACAAAACTGATGAATATTGCAACTAAAAGTAAGATTATCCCGATAAAGATGATGTTGCGCAATACTCTGTGTATTGGTTTATTGACAATCTGTTTTTCGTTTTGTCCATAATTGACTGTAATTGTGTTTGATATTCTATCTATTATCCCCTCAGTTTTTCCCATCATCAAAAATATTGGATATGCTACAATAAGTGCAGTTAAAATTCCAAGAAACAAAGATGGGCTCATAAAGAATGGAATGTCTGGATTTTCTAAAAGATCTATTACTGTCGGGGCAAAATGACTCAATAACGCAAGTAATGATACAATTATTACAAAGTGAACCAGGATTTTCGGTCCATACTTTTTCAAATCATTTTTTTTATTACTCTGTTCTGTTTTTTCTTTAAATGCGCCTGCACCTACAAATCGGCCTGCAAAGAAAACATAATTCAAAAGTTTTTTTGGAATGATTGATCTCTGGTCTACGACTGTAGGTAAAGCTCGTAAAAGAAGAGGCATTGCAAGCATGGTGATAAGAGATACCATTATTGTGACTGGATAGATGGATTCGTCTATGCTTCCACTGTCTACTCCTAGCTTTGCTATGATAAATGAAAATTCTCCAATAGGAATCATCATGGCACCAATAGTGGATGCGCTGATGAATGTATTTCCAGACATTGATGCTGCAAACATGTTTCCAATGAATTTCCCAACTATAGCTATGATGACAATTGGAATCGCAATCCAAATTGCATCTGGAATTAGTGTAATGTTGACAAGCATTCCAATTGAAACAAAAAATATTACAATGAAAAAATCCTTTAACGGTAAAACACGCGGAGTTATCTTTTCAGAAAACTTGGAGGAAGCAATTATCATTCCCATCAAAAATGCTCCAATCGCACTGCTCAAACCCAAAAAGTGTGCAAGAACTGCCAAGCCAAATGCCAAACCAAGTGCAGTGACAAAAGGAGCTTCCTCCATGTTTATTTTAGATACACGTTCCAATAACTTTGGAATTACTTTGATGCCTATTGCCAAAGTCAAAACAAAAAACAATATGCTTTGAATTATCAATGATCCTGCATCAGTTATTGCAAAATGTTCTCCGCTTGAAGCATTGCCAAGTAATGTTAAAAGAAGAACAGCTGCAAGGTCCTCTATTATCAGTATGGTGATTACGGTATCCCATTCTTTGGTATTTACCAAGTTGAGATCCCGCAAGAATCTAAGCGATATTGCAGTACTTGTAATGGACAAAATACTGCCCAAGAAAAGTGCTTCCAGATGAGACCATCCAAGTGCTATTGCAACAATATACCCCAAAAAGAATACAATTCCAAGCTGGACTGTTCCTATGATGATTCCGTTTAGTCCAACACGTTTTAACTTGTTAATGCTAAATTCTAATCCTACGACAAAAAGCAGTATGATGATTCCAAATTCTGCTAACAGGTTGATTAATTCGGTATCTTCTATTACACTTAATCCATAAGGTCCTACGATTATTCCAACTAGTATGAATCCTATGATTGTTGGGAATTTTATCTTGTGCATTAGCCAAGCACCAATCATTCCTCCGCCAAAAAGAATTGCAAGTAAGCTTAGAAACTCTGTTGTTCCTGCAGATACCAATCAACTACTTTATCTTTTTAATCCTTAAAAGTCTATTTGGCAGCGATTAAATGAACTTCAATGGCATATGACAAACAATTTTTAAAAAATAGTTAAGACTAAAATCCAAGTTTTGAATCCATATGATTGTCATTATATGGTTGAATTACTAATTATAATGCGGATATGACTTCTATTGATCAGAATGCCCGAATAGGCCAAGTTCATCTTAAAGTATCTGACATAAACCAATCTCTAGAATTTTACACATCCTTTCTGGGTCTCAAGATAGTTAAACAAGCAGATCATATCGTATTTCTTTCACCTGACGGTAAGATGCCTTATCTTGTTGCCCTTTCTACAGCTAAACCTGTCGATTTAACTCAAAGAGCAGGGCTGTATCATTTTGCAATACTACTTCCACAAAGAAAAAATTTGGCAGAATTTCTTTCACATTTACTAAAACACAAAGATACGATAAAAATTGACGGTTTTTCAGATCATCTTGTTTCTGAAGCAATTTACATCCGTGATCCTGATAATATTGGAATAGAAATTTATCGTGATAGAATACCATCCGAATGGAAATGGATTGAAAACCAAGTAGTAATGGCAATAGAACCACTTGATATGGAAGGATTGCTTGCCGAATCAACTAAATCTTGGAGTGGATTTCCATCAGATACATCAATAGGACATGTCCACCTACATGTATCCAATCTTGCAAACGCAAAAAATTCTATTCTGAAATTCTTGGTCTTACAACCACTGCAAGTATGAAAGGCGCATTGTTTTTTGCAGCAGGAAAATATCATCATCATATTGCCACAAATACTTGGCTTGGAGAAGACGCATCCCATGCATCAACAGAATTTGCAGGATTGGATTATTTTACAATTCAATTTTCAAGCAAAGATAAACTAAACGATATGATAAGAAAATTAGAATCTTCTAAAATATCTGTTAAATCATTAGAAGATGGCTCATTTAGTATATTTGATGAAGATAAAATATCAATTCATTTGACTGTAAAATGATCAGGTTATTTGATAAAAGGAAAAAAGATTTGATCTTATGAACTTAATCCAATCTGTTTCATAAATGATTGATTATCCCAGAACAAATATTCTTCATCCATAACACCATTCTTCCAATGACCTACTGTGCTCATCTTCAATTTGAAAGATTTCCCTGTTGGAGGGATTGAAGTTCCATCTGGTAATGGCATTGGTTCTGTAAATGTGCCTTCCATGACACCAATTACACTTGTCCATTCACCTGATGCTATTCTGACAGGATGTTCTTGTATGCGAGTATCAGGGGCATAAACAAACATTGCTTTCAAATCTTCAATGTGTCTTTCAAGACCCTCTGTATGATGTCCATCTGGCCAATAGACGACTATGTCCTGTGAATGACTTTTTGTGAATCCGTCCCAATTCTGATTTGTAAACATTTCAAAATCGAGTTCATCAAATGTTTGTAGATGTTGCATTGCAAGATTTTCAGCGATTTTGTATCTTTCTAACTCCATCTGTGTATCTGTTGAAGTGGTGGTATTGTTTGATGTTTGAAAAACAGCGTAACCATTCCCATTCCAATGATAAAAACACCTATGGTTATTCCAATCCACATGTTTTTCATTGTATATTTTATGTGTCCTGACTAATTAAAGACAATTGTTTCTATCAAATTACCTAGTAAGGTTTTCTAACCTGCTAAGTAATTCCGCACGGTTCAATGAAATAAAAAAAGTCATACCGATGATAAGTAATACCGTATTATCTGAGAGATTACGTGATCTTGAAGAGTATGGGTTAATTGTAAAAAATTTATGCTCAAGTACCAATACGTGTAGAATATAGTATAACAAAACGGACACAAGATCTTGGAAAATTCTAAAGCATCTTGATAAATGGGTTGAACAAAGAAAAAAAGAAAAGATCCCAAAGAAATACCAATACAAATCCTTTTAATTTTATATCCTTTATAGACAGCATTGGAAAAAATTTGGACTGATCTTGGTTCTGTTGATTCATTAAAATCTCAACCATTGCAAGAAATTGAAGTAGGAAAAATTACTATTGCGTTATCATATAATAACGGTAAGTTCGGTGCAATCTCTGGAGTTTGCAACCATGTTGGTGGTCCATTAGGTAAAGGAACGTTAGATGGGGATTACATTGTATGTCCTTGGCATAACTGGAAGTTTCATAGAACAACTGGATTTGGTGAACCAGGATTTGAAGAAGACAGAGTTCCTCAGTTTGAGCTAAAAATTGAAAATGATCATTTATTCATCAATACAAATTCCATTACTAATCGAAATAAACTACCGCATCCGCCACATTCACTGGGACGAGATGTAATTCGAGAAAATGGTCCAATACGAGTGGTAGGAATTTCAACTACTATAATGGATTCAAAAAATCCACGTTACTCTACTTCTGATAAATTACTTGAAGTTGCAATCAATCATGCAAAAAATGAACTTGGAGCACAAACAATGTTTATTCGTCTAAATGATTTGAAATTTAGAGCATGTGAGGGATATTATTCTAAAAGTGCCAAAGCGTGTACTTGGCCATGTTCTATTACTCAAATGGATGAGACAGATCAGCTAGTGCAAATTTATGAAGCCTTAGTCCATTGGGCAGATGTAATAATCGTTGCAACGCCTATACGTTGGGGTGCTGCAAGTTCATTATATTATAAAATGATTGAACGTTTTAACTGCATTCAAAATCAAATCACTCTAAATAACAAATCACTAATTCAAAACAAAGTTGCAAGTTTTATCATTACTGGCGGACAAGATAATGTTCAGGATGTTGCTGGTCACATGCTTGGATTTTTTGCTGAAGTTGGTTTTGTATTTCCACCATTTCCATTTATTGCACATACCAGAGGATGGGATGCAGAAGACATGGAAAACAACATTGCATATGTAGAAAAAAGTGAAGGACTTAAAGAAGGAGCAAAAGATCTTGCCCGAAGAAGCATAGAAATGGCAAAAATAATACTCCACGAACATGTCTCTGAGCAAAAAATTGTAAAGGCTGGACGAAAAGCACAACCACTAAAAATTAGTGAGAATTAATTGCTTTATCTTCCAATATTATAATAAAAAATTGAATAATGTTTTTATTTAATCATGTGTACCATATGCTCTGTCAAACAACACCAAATCCGGTTCATCTTTATTCCATTCTTTTGTAAATAACTCTAAATTCTTGAGCAATACTATAAGCCAAATTCAAAAAATGCGTTAGTTGATTCATCGATGTTTTTCCTTTACTGAACTGTCTTAATATTACAAATGACTTAAAATAGAAATTTTGTGATGGCTCGATATCACCTTTCCATATGGAAAAACACTCCTCTACATCAAGACACATGTGAAGAATAAATTCACTCCATTCAGATAAAATGATTTGTCCTGGAATATGAGTCAACACTGATTCTGCTATGGTTCTTAATTCATGACGTCTAGTAATCAAAAGCATTGCTATTGCTTTTTCTGCTTTTATGTTATCTGAATATCCATACCTTCGTAAAAAATCTAGATTATTCTGTATTATTTGCATATTTTTACTATTGCCTTACTGTATTTAGAAAGATTGTATTCATTGCAAACATTTGCATTTAATAAAAATACAGCAACATTGATCTCTTTTTTCATACATGTGTTTGATTTTGTTCTACTCTGTGTTTTGCTCTAACTCGTAATTTTGTATTACAACAGATACAGCGAATAAATTCCGTTTGTATAAAATGAGAACAAACTGTACACCATTTTATGCCATTTTGATATTTCAATCCCCTATCAAATCTCTTTGTTTTCAAATCAACGCATTGCCCTTTACATCTTGGTGCCAAGCTAAATTTTAGAAAGTCTTACTAGATAAGAACAATGTATACTATTGTTTGCAAATGTTTGCACAATAAACCTCTTCATTAAAAGTCAAATCAGAATTACCTATTTCGTGGACAGAACTATAGTCATGATATTTGTAGTTGCATGCTTTGGTGTTGCCCTTGGTATGGTTTTTCTAGCAATGGACTCTCCGTTACAATCCTTTGCAGAAAATGAATCTGTCCACAATTCCCCCATAATACGAAAATTTACTATTATCGCTGAGGATACAACACTTGAGATTGCACCTGGAGTGAGAGTTGAAGCTTGGACATTTAATGGTACTATACCTGGTCCAACTCTAAGAGCAACTGAAGGCGATAGAGTGATTATTAATTTTATCAATAACGGAAAGTTACCACACACAATGCATTTTCATGGAGATCACAATGAAAAAAATGACGGCGTATTCCAAGAAGTTCTGCCTGGAAATTCATACACTTATGATTTCATTGCAGAACCTGCAGGAGTTTTCATGTATCATTGTCATGTAATGCCAGTGTCTGCACATGTTAGAAACGGATTGTATGGCGCATTTATCGTAGATCCAAAAGAAGGAGTAGAACCTGCAAGAGAATATGTGCTAGTCAAAGGAGAATATGATTTAGAAGACCAAGAGACTTGGACTCCTGATTATGTTTTCTTTAATGGGTATGCTGATCAGTATTGGACAAATCCATTACCTGCAAAGACAAACGAGCTAGTTAGATTATACTATGTGGACATGGGTGCTATTCCTGCATATGGCTTTCATATTCATGGAACTATATTTGATACAATAATTTCTGGAATCTGGGAAAATAAACCTGTTAAAACTCAAACATGGGAAGTAGGCTCAGGAAATGCTGCAATATTTGAGGCAAAATGGAAAGAGCCTGGGAGATATCTATTTCATTTACACGGAGTTCCAGAAGAAAAAGGTACAATGGCGTATTTCAACGTGCAAGATGCATCAGCAAATGCAGTTGATGGAATAGACATTGCCAAAACTAAATCAATTGATATGTGGAACTGGCAAAAACAAATTCTATCAGATTTACAAAAGCCTGATGTAAATGCAAAGATTACGCAAACTACTACTATTTTACCAGGACATGAACAACACAATGTTCTCTCACAAGTATCATCTGAATCACAAATAGTTGAAACTACTCTTTGCAATATTGAAAAAGGTTCAGCTGTGAAATCTTCAAACAAGTCATTTTATCCACAAATAACTCAGATCAAATCTGGTGATACTGTTTCATGGACTAATGATGATATTTCAGTTCATACAGTTACTAGTAAAAATGACTTGTTTGATTCTGGAATGATGATGCCAAATGATACATTTAAACAAAAGTTTGATGATGTAGGATTGTTTGAATATTATTGCATACTTCATCCATGGATGACTGGAACAATAAAATCAGTATGACTATTTTTCAAAACTTATCTTCATCATGTTTTCATTTATTTCAGAATCTATCTTTTTTGCTAAAACATCGTTGAAAATTAATTGTAATACTATTTTATGATATAATGACCAATTATATCCCAAATCATGTTTGATGATGTATGTGTGCTTTTCATTTTTTACAACATGATTAATTTCAAAATCTGATATCCTCATTCTTGTTACAAACCATGATACAAAAGAATCAACATCCATCCCACCTTTCATAAATGTAGCAATATCTGATACTATGCTCTGTCCTATTTTTTTTGCTAATTCTACTGTCTCTTTCTCAGTCAATTTTTGAAATAATGCACTAACTATGGGTTTTGCTATTGGAACCATGCCCACTTTGGGCTCAAACATACTCCATTCAGTGTATCTTGAAAAAATTTTGTTAGCTAGAACATTCAGGCTTATTCCTTGAGATTCAGATTCCTTTCTAATTTTATCTAAAACATTACTATCTAATCTAAATGACATTGTTTCTGTTTTCTTTTTTTGCTCTTCAGTCAATTATTTTGGTAAAACTATGTTCATTAATAATGTATTTTGATTTAGTTTTAAAATCTAAAATTAATATTGCGATTTAAATAGTTAAACAATGTCAAAATTTGATGAGAATAAACAACAAAATCTCCCACATAAATTAATCATATCATCGTTGGGAAAAGTAATACCATGTTAAATATTCCAATATGGAAATATTTGGTATGACTTTAACAAACAAAGAATTAGAATTAAAAATTAAAGAAAATAAAATTACCTCTACAGATTTAGATCAAATAGTACAAGATAAGGATGATGCCGAAAAATACCGTAAATTAAAAAAGAAAATACAAGAAGCAGAAACTGATTCTTACCTGCTTGATAGATTAGAGGCATGTGACACTTCAGGTGTTGCTGAAATTCTTAGGGATTTCTTGTCCTCAAAATAATTGACATGATATTATCTTGAGTGCTGCAAATCAACTACGTGTTGATCATGATCAAGTTCATCATTTAGAAAAGATTGTCTTAAAATGTTCTGATGAATTATCAAAAGGAGCTGAAATTCCATTCTCTGATTTCATAAAAATCATATATGTGCAGTACAAAGGTTACTGGAAAATCTAAGAAATCAAGTATGTCAAAACAAAACTTATGCTCATATCTTCTCTCCAAATAATTCTTGACATTTCCAACAATAATCTACTTTTAGTCCACATGTTTCTGTATGTGTAAGAATAACATCCTTATGCAGTGGACAGATTTTTTTCTTATTAATGGGCATGTGGATTAGCAGTACCTGCTTCTATTTTCACATAAGTTCCTGCAGCTTTCTCATGAGCTTCCAAGTTTGATTGATCAACTTTGATAGCTTGAGGAGGGCAAACAGAAACGCATGCCATACACCATATGCAGTCATGCTCTCTAATGGGATCCGATTTATCTGTATAGTCTTTTCTACCTTCTTTATCGGAGTTTTCACCTGTTCCTTCAAATGTTTCGCCAATTACGCTTTTTGCTGGAATATCTTTTTCTGTTCTATACCATTGGAATACCTGCACAGGACATGCCTCAATGCATGCACCGTCAGCATAACATGAATCCCAATCAACAGCAACCATCGTACCACTAACTCCTAAAGGTTCAAGTTTTTCACCTCGTTTTGTAAAGTCTTTAATGACCTCAGGATGTGTTGATGCTTCTTTTAATTTACCTGGACCCCAAAACCAATGAAAGTTTTCACCATCGGAATGATTTATTTTTCCAATTGGTTTAAGATCATTTGGAAAGTTTTCATCAATTGGCATACTGTTAGTCGTCTTGCTGTCTTTTAAGATATACTCACAAATCTTGTTTAATTTTAAACAAAATCGTGTAGTACTGTTTAATATTGACTAAACACGTATAGTTTTATGAACAAAGTAACCATAAAGGCTTTAGAAAATGGACCTTTTATTGTAGAAGTCGATGGAAAGACAGTATCAGCACTGTGTAGATGTGGCAAGTCTGAGAATAAACCTTATTGTGATGGCACTCATGCCAAAATTGGATTTCAGGCAAATAAATCTGAAATAAAAATAATCTGATTGATTTATTATCTATTTTTTTCTAATTTTTTTATATGTTAAAAGAAAGAATTTGTAATAGAATTACATATCAATTGTTTTTTGATTCTTTTGAGATCCTGTATTCTAATAGATGCTTTTCCATGTAACGGATAATGCATTACGTATGACCTTGAATTATAAATGTGATTTTGCCATCCGAAGATAATTTTTCTTTCATGAGAAAACATTTCATAAGATATTTTTCCTATAAAACAAACCACTTTGGGGTTGTATCTTTTTATTATTTCTAAAATTTTTCTCCTACCCTTATTTTCTTCACCTTTTACCAGAAAGGACACATTTGGAGTAGGCCTGTTTATTATGTTGATTATGCCAAATTTGTATACTGTGTTAAATTTTGTGTTATAAATTTGCTTGAGCGTTATATCGTCTCTCAAATCTATTATTTTTTCATTAATTAATCCAGATTTATTTAGCAAATACCAAAAAGCCTTGTTATTAGAAAAAGGAATACCGCGATTGTACGTACCCGGAGATGGGTTTATCCCAACAAATAGAATTCGCATATTTTTTGAAAATTTACATCGTATCAAATCATTAACCTCAATCTACGATCTCATGATTTTTATCACAAGTAATTTGAATATGTTTTATAGATATCATTTCTAATTACTTTCATTAATTGATATGGTGATCACAGTGTATCTAAAAATTCTAACAGGACAACAGCGTTATTATGCTGTTTATCCTTTGCAGCATATACTAGTGTAATTGGGTTATGTTCCTTTTTCAGATTCTTGATTTTATCTACCGTACATTTATTTTCATTTAGTTCTTTAATGTATTTTTTTTTGAACACATTCCATTTTTTTAGATCATGCGAAAACCATTTTCTAAGCTGATCTGTTGGTGCTATTTCTTTTAACCATAAATTCACACATGCGTTATTTTTCAAAACTCCTCTTGGCCATAGTCTATCAATTAAAATCCTATACCCGTCCTCAGAGGAATATTTTTCATAAATTCTTTTGGTTTTAATCATTAGTGATCAGCGATTTTGTATTAATTGAATATACAGTTTCATAGATTGTTTTTACTGGCATATCGTCTATAATTGCTATCAACCCCAACAATGTATTTTTATGTACATCACTAGACTGTAAATTAACATACGCTTGCTCATTCTCTAATTCCATTACAGCTATGTATTTGGAACCCTCAGTCCCATCTTTCTGTTTTAATAGATTTCTTGAAATAATGCCCTTAAATTTTTGAAATTTTTGATTTGATGCCTTAAACCAATCTTCAAAATCTTGTTCTTTATTAAAATCCATTTTAGGAAATTCTATTATTATAAACATTTCCAGTTATTATTCTCACTAAAAGTATTTGAATCGATGGTTTATAGTGCAAATACTTGCAAATAGAAATAATGACAATTCTAAATCAAATAATATTTTAAAATCATTTAGATGTAAGTGAAGTTATCCTGAACTGATTTATGATATCTCCTTTGCACATCTATATGAACAAACGTTTTCAAATCTGCTTAAAAATTCCTTCCCACAATGTAAACATTTTTTAAAAATTTCCATGTTGTGTTATACATTATAATTTGTATTAATGATATTGACAGATTCAGCTGATTCATCATAACATTTGTTGAGTATTATCTATCATTAAGGGTTACATCATGTATTGTATGAATAATCATATGGAAAAATTTGTCAGCACTTGGGACAAGATAGTTCATGCCCCATTCAAAAAAATTATGAAATGTGATCTTTTTTGGTTGGGGATTGGCGCAATCATCTGGATTGGACTAGAAGTTTTTGTTTTCAGAAAGATAATTGTGGTGATATAATGGTAAAATCGTTTCAAAAATTACGATTTAGACAAAAACAGAAACCCAAAAGATATCTCATGCAGGTTGGATATGAAAATGCAAGTAAATAATAAAAAGATTAAGGAGAACCAGCAATTAGGTAAACACCTATTCCGATTCCTATAACAATACCGATTCCAATACATAATAGATCAAATGCAACTACTTTTCTAAAAGATGCATGAACCATTTTATCCCATGAACTTTCTTTTTTTGGACTATCCGTCATAATCTATATTCTGAATATGAATATAATATAGTTGCTGTATTTAGGCATCACTAATGAAATAATTTCAATGAGATATTACTCTAAGCTGAATTTATGATAATTCAGCAGTTTTTGATACTAACTATCATTAATCTTGATGAGCATTAGGAATAATGAAAACGAATTCAGGATGCAATCACAAAAATACTGTGCATGACACAAGCACACGAGAAATACTGTGTGTTGGTTGTGGAATAGTTACAAATAGTTTTAAGAAATTTGTAAATAGACATCCTAACAAAACAAAAAAAAGATACGTTAGAGCATATACCGCGAAAAATCAATAAAAGGAAAAGTTGACATTAATCAAAAATGATTTTGATTAAAAATTTCTATTATCATGGCAAAGAGTAGATAGAGATTTGTTAAATTTCCTTTTTATCCTCCCTTATTTTATAATATATTCAATTCACGTACAAACAATATCTAATACGGTAAAGATTAACTATCACAATCTAAATCTCAGGATATTTCCTCTGTACATTTGTATGAGCAAATATTGTCAAATTTATTTGAGGACTCTACTATGATACAGATATTTTTTAAAATTAACACGTTGTATACTACAATGTAATTTTGTATTAATTTAACAGATACAGCTTAGTCATCATAACATTTGATGAGTACAATCTATCATCAAGTAGTGTATATTACATAATATGAACAGCACTATTGAAATACAAAAATCAATCAGCACTTGGGACATGATGGTTCATGCTCCAATCAAAAAGGTTGTAAAATTTGGTCTCATCTGCACTGGACTTGGTGTGGTGATGGGAATTGGATTGGGGGTATTTATCGTGACAGAAATGCCAGGAGTGTTGTGAAAAAATGAATGATTTAGTACAGGAAATAAAACAAAAGAAAAGACAAAGTCTGAAAAGAATGCCCAGGCACAAAACATCTTATTATTTATTTCATATAGTTACAGTGGTTTCAATTATTTTGCTAACCATCCTATTGTGAGGAGGAATAATTGTCTCACAAAACCAACAAACATCAAGAAAAAGAATCAATGATAAAAAATGCAAAAAAGAGAACTATGGAGATATTATGTTTTGTGTGTGGAATTAAAATCATTCAATATTATAGCGATATTTACAAAGGAGAAAGAGGATGGTGTCTTGGATGTGGATCAGATTTTCCACTGGAATGAGTAATCTCTATTCTTCTTTTAGTTTGCTTTCTCTGAATGTACCTGAGTTGTGCCAACTATATCTGAAATAGTCAAGACACCACTCATGAAACCTGATGTCATTCCCGTAAAATGCATATCCAATATTTGACTCACCTTTTCTGTCAGGAAATGAGACACATGCTTCCTTTTCATTTAAGGCAACTACTACCAAAACTTGTTTTGACATTTTTCTTTCAACGGTTCCATTTTCCAAGAGACTGCTAAAACCAAATTTTTCCAGCGTCTTTTTTCTTCCCTTTGGAACGATACAATCTTCTGATAGGATGTAATTTATTTTTACATTGTCGTTTTTAGCTTTTTTTATCAAAGGTTCTATGAGATCATTTGAAACCTCTGAATGCATTTCATAGATGTATTCGTTTGCGTTTTTGTATATGGATTTCCACTGTTCAATCACTTTGGTAAAACCCTTGATGTAAGTTCCAGTGGACAGTGCCCCTATGCGTTCGATAAACTTTACAGGAAGATCTCCAAAATCATGTTCCTGGAAATACTTTCTATTATTTGAGAAAAACATCATTGTCGGAATCTGGGTACACATAGTAGTTCCATAAATGGTAAGATGATAGTACCCGTCAATGTCTTTTTCAATAAATCCTGATTTTGCTAGCCTCTCAAAATTTCTGTGGACTTCCTGTACAGTGGAATCAAGTGTCTTGGCCATGGGGGACACTTTTGATTTTTCCTGCATCAGATGAAACAGAATGTCAAGTCGTTGCTCACTTGAAAGATCCAGAAAGTCGCTACTAGCATTCTTGTAACTACTTCGCATTTTGTTATTTACAGGTGTACAGAATCTAAACCTTGCTTTAACACGGGTTTAGAATCTGTGCAAAACAGCTATCATCTGTAACCTGAAATATTTTCTGGACTAATTCTTTGGAATCTATCTCGTTCGAAGATATAACAAGCACAGTCCCATATATGGTGGGGATTGTCAGCATTGTAGTTTTTTCTCGCTCGGTTATACAATGACCGAATCTACCAAGATTTTCATCATGATCACTTTGCATTGACATGTATAGTCTGGCTTGCATACATATCATATCCAAATCCATACTTTCTAGACTTTGTGTCATCTTGTTTTGCTTTTTAACAAAGTCCACCAATCTTCCATGATTATTGATTATTCCAACAAAAAAGATGTTATACTCCAAATCCAAGATGGATTTGCACAGATTTACATAACTTGTCTTGTCAATCTGAGACATTACTTTATTTCATCTCTCATTGCGTTTTCAACATAAAAAGTCAATTGCGGAATAACTCCATAAAGTTACAATCTAGACAAATTTTTGCCTGAACTTTTTTCCATGGTTGTTCAACATTTACTGCTACGTTTGTGTTGCTAACAATAATTGGGTTTGAACACTTTGGGCATTTTTCCATGTCTATGTTATGTTTTGGTTATTCATTAGTTCAGGTAACAATATTAGCTGTATTTTCACAGTTACAGCTGAATAAAATAATCACACTTCAAGATATCAATCTCATGAGATATTTTCTAAAAAAAATCCGCCTACCATATTGTATAAGAGTGACAACGTAACATCAAAATCATGAAAAAGATTTGTATCACATGTGGAAGGTTTCATAGATCTGGTATGTCAAGTAGTACGCAGTATGACTATTGCTCAAAGGATTGTAAATTATCTCTCCAGTTGATAAAAATATTTTCTACCCCTCATCTTTTTTGTATCTGGTGAATTTATTAAAATTGGAAATTGAGATAGCCCTAATCCTTCGATCTTTCTTATTGTATGATCTCGGGGTTAATTGAATATGTTTTGACATTATTCATATAATTTCTAAACTGACACTAAAACAGTTTTCAGACACTTCCATTTTTTTAGACTGGTACATGCCTAGATTTCCCATATTCAACTAGACATAACCAGTCTTTATTCAATCCTTTTCTCAAGTTCTGGGCTCATTTCGATTATCTCTTCTTTTATCAGTTGTAGGTTTTCATCAAATTCTACTACTTTTTTCTTTGTCTCATTGATTGTAATTTGATTGATAGGACCTCTTCGTCTGATCATTGATTCATTCTGTATGGTATCTCTTGCCAGTATCTTTGCCTTTACGCTTAACTGTTTCATTGCTCTAATTACTGCACCTTTATGTAACGTGCTGATTAATTCTATTGAAAGTCTAGCGTGATAGTTTCTTGCTTTAAGTAGTAATTTCTCATCTGCATTTTTTCTTTCTGAAAATTCTTTAAAGTATTCAATGTCTTTTGATAATCCTAACAAAGTTTGTTCATATATTGCTGGATAATGAATGTCTAATAGGTTATCTAGAAAAGTATCATACGTGCCTTTCTTTATTTCTTTCAAGTCAAGATAGATTTGCTGTACTGTTACTTGTATTCCAAAGTGTTGTAATAACGACTCTTGAATTTCTTTTGGTGAAAGTCCAAATGAATTGTATCTTCTAACTAGATTGATACGCTCAGTAATTTCTTCTTTGGAATGAAATGGCATACTTTGTTATGACCTATTGATCTTAATATTTTTTCATAATTAAAAACAAGAGTATGGTATCAAAGTGCCCCACTAGCATACAAGAGTATGTCTTGATACGTTCTACCAGAGTTTATTTTATTCGTCATCGTATGTATTCAATGATATTTCTTTCTAATGCTTAATTTACCATCTGGATTTTTTTCTTTTATAAAATCTCCATTAAATGAATTACACATAGCATCAATGTATCGATAAATAGCAGATTGACTACCTGTAGAATTATTATGATTGCATAAATTGACTATTGCATTTACTGCATCATTAATCATAAGAGATTGACCATTCATAGTATGCTCAGTTAGGAACATTTTCGTAATGCCTCTGTTTATTTTTGATATTTCTTGCTCGCTTAATGAAACATCTCCTTCATTTCCCTCTCCCACAAACACTGCCTTTTCGTTTTCTCGTAGTTTTTCTGTAGCTAAAATTTGTAAATCTGTATTGAATTTCTTTCTATTATTACATTCATGATGTGCAAAAACAAGGTTTTCGAGCCTATTGTCTGTTTCAATGTTGTTTAAATGCTCATATTCGGCTATATGATTTTCAGAAAATTTACCCTTGCAATAAAAACAGGCATGCCCATCTCTTTGCAGTATTAGTGAAAAATATTTTTTCTTTAAATTATATGATAATTTTCTTACCATGTCAATTCTGTTTTGCAGTGAGCGGGAAAGTCAATAGAATGAAATTCGTGTTTACCCTCACGACTTTCAAAAATATTAGTAATGTTGTAAGTTAAGGCTCTCAAATTCTTCCACCGTGAATGAACATCGTTCAACTATGCAATGAATTAGGCAATTATGACAGGTATATTCTGATTTGTCTTTTATTATCCTATCTGTAATTGCGGTATCTACTATTTCTTGAATGTCATGATCATAAAGTAAGTGGTTTTTGATTGTGGTAATATCTGATCGAATTGGTCTAGAATGTTTGCAATTCGATATTGGACAGAGAAAAACTAATTCTAATTCATATTTCTCGTTTTTAGAATATAGCCATTCAATGATTTCTTGTGTAGATGCGTCCAAATTAATTACCTCCATGCTTGTTACATATGCATCTAATTTCAAATTCTAATCCTGTAATGTTGTCAATTTTGCTAATTTTTGATTGATGGTTTTTACATTTATCATTATTGCAATTTTTACAAATTGTCTCTAAAATTATGGTCAATCTCCGTTCTCCTTATTTTCTAAATGCACAATGTATCCGTGAGTGGATAACGCATCGTTGAGTAATGATTCAATGGCTATGTTTAGATTACAACCTTTTGCAGTGGAGAATGCCTTTGTTTGAGCCCATATGTTACGATCTATTTCTATTAGTGTTTTCAATTTAGATTTCATAAAAATGTTATAAACTATAGATATCTAATATTTGATGGTGAAAATTTGGTAGGGGGGTTGAAATGAGAGGATTAGGTATACTTCAAATTAATCAAAGAGAAAAGACGATTGTAAAAATTCTAAATACTATTAATTCTAATAACATAATTACATACTCTCAATTACTTCAAAAAAGTGGTATTTCTGATAAAATCACGCTTAGAAAACACCTAATTCATCTTCTTAATTCAAAGAAAATAGGCTCCAAAAAACTGACTTGCATCCCCGGATTAAGATCTGGAATCTATTACTACAAAAATCCTGCCCAAAAACACGTTAGAGACTTGATTATGGAAGAAGATTATTTTCAACATACTAAAAATCCAAAAAAATATTCTTTTGGAACACTTTTAAAAATTCCACTTCATATTCAATTTATTCATAAACGAAGAATTCTAGAACTACATCTTAAACAACATCCTGCAAAATTATTAAAACCTAAAAATTATCAATTGCCTTTTTCTGAATTCACTGTTCTTAATACTACTAATCCAATTTTTATAATGAATAAAATTCAAAAAGATTTAAAAAAAATGGATGACCCATTTTGTGAAATTGCTCTGGAAATGTTAGATAAACTTGCATTGAGATGTGGATTAAAACCATATATGTTGACTAATAATTTATCTCAATTAGAAACACTCTATGTTATAACACTACTTACTATTTTTTCAATACGTTATATCGCAAAAAAATTCCATTGTACTACTGCTCCAATTAAGAAAATTAAAAAATCCTTTTTTGTTGATGATGTACATGTAGATCCAGATAAAGTGACAAAACTTCATAATTTTGTTTATGGGGAAAAAATGTATTTGATTAGAACTACACGATCTTTATCAAGTAAATCTAATTTATCAAAACCTTATTCTAAAAAAAGGTCAACTCTACGTTATCTTGATTCTAAAGATGAATATGTGCCATATGGAGAATATTTCAATTGGTTGAGAGATCAGGCTTAACTAATCTTTGTATGTGTAGCCTTCTTTTTGCAGTTCTTGTTTAATTCTATCTGAAGCTTCTTGAACTAATTTTGGTAGTTGTTGCTCTAATCTGAGTTTATCTAGTTCTAATTCTTTGATCTTTAGTTTTTGTCTTTCAGAAGAATTTATCATTAATTCAGGCTCAAGCTTCAAAAACCATTCTAGTTTCTTTTCATCTGATATTCTATCATATTGTGGCAAGTATCCACCATGACCAATCATCTTGTGAGCATATCCCTCTCGGTGCACATCTGATGCTTTACCAAAAAAGAATGATCTAAAAGAGTAAAGTGTAATTTTCCTAAATCCATTTGACTTGTATTTCTCTGAATGTCCTGCTTTATCACATATCTTTGAGAATTGTGTTGACTCATTTTTTTCAGCATAAGAAAAGTCTTCATTTGTTGCCCATACTAGGTCATTATCTTCTAGATTGCGTAGTTTCGTCATGATATAACTTCCGGCTTCTTTTGATAGCCAAATTGAACGCCCTGTTCTAGTCTTTACATTTTCAGCTTCAATTCTAATCTTGATCCTCTTTTTTGTAGTGTCTACATCCTTCTTTCTTACTTGTAATAGTTCTCCAGGTCTTGCTCCTGTACAACTTAGGGCAAGATAGAATCCGATCTTTTTTGGATTGGCATATTTTAGAATATCTTGAATCTCTTCAATGGTTAGCTGATGCAGTTCTTCTTTTATCCTTGGTTTGAACTCTAATGGTTCATCAAAGTCTGATAGGTGAATCTTAATTCCATTGTGTAAGAAAACCCTCTTGATCTTAGAGATGTACTGTTGTACACTGCTTGTCAAGCTGCCATTAGTGTACTGCCAATCTATCCAGCTTTGCAGTACTTCTCGTATTGCTTCAGATTGTTCATCTTCTTTTAGGATGTTTAGTTCAGCAAAGATTTCGTTCGATTTTCTTCCTTCATAAAATTCCGAACAAAATCTATCAAAAGAGTTTGCAGCAGCATGGATGTTACTTTGAGTCTTTTTTGCAAGCTTGCTAATCTTGTTTTCAAATGTTTTGGACTCCTTTTTGGTAATCAAGAACGAACTCAATAGAGTGAAATAGCTTATTATGTATTAAAGTCCATATTTTTGCATGGACTTCATGCTTGAAGAAGAACTGTTGGACTTGCTAACCTTTTGTTTGCAAAATCCAGAGTCTCCTGAATTAGTAGAAAAGAAAAAAAGAATTACAGAAATTGGCGGAGAACTATTTTCTGATGGTGGAATTGATGCTCTTGAAAATTTTTTCTTTGTGGTAAAAAACAGAATAATTCAAGAAATAGAAAAAGATCCATCTCCACTGCGTTCGCTGTGGAATGGACTATCTCCGGAATGGCATTACTAGTTTAACTTGTTAGTTTCTAGCCTCTACCGATTCTAAAAATAGCTGT